>OGUL01000018.1_pt1 | contig 201941 bp, 159 predicted proteins | sample 1553651 | NCBI WGS metagenome assembly OGUL01 (sample SAMEA2580048, study PRJEB22360) | human gut metagenome | biome: human gut; feature: human-associated habitat; material: faeces | place: Denmark | collected 2008/2010
TATGTAATATAGCTTTCATTCTTCTTAGATCCTGTAATACTGAGGCCACATCACCACATTTTGCTTCTATGTATGGAACCTTAACCCTATTAATGCTACCCTTACCCAAACTGCTAATACTTATAGTTTCGTGCACTCTTAATAAAGCCAATAAAGGAGATGTTATATATGATTTATCCCAAATGACTTCCTCTTTAAAGGAGAAACCCAATTGAGAAAGTATGACATTCCACCTATAAAACGAAGTACCACGCCCAAATAGTACTACAAATCCATCAGGTTGAAGCACCCGTTTAAATTCTTTAAACAGCTCACGTTCATCAAATTCACGTTCCAGTTTCTGCCCTTTCAAGTATAGATATGGAGGATCGGTAATGATACAATCTACACTTGCATCAGGAATACGTTTAATTCCTTCCTGACAATCCTCATTGTATATTCTATTAATATCCATATTTAGTTCATTTCTATATCGTTATGAAGGTTTATTAGCTACCAAGTCGCACTCAGGTGCCCACCCTAAAGACTTCGTACCATCCCATACATTGTATAACCATTCATCCACATATCCCTTTTGCGGATTGAAATTAGAATGATGAAAGTTAATTATCTCAACCTCTTTACCAATCTTAGATTTATCCGGATGATTGGCTATTTTTACTCTTTCTCCAATTTTAAATTTAGCTTCCATTACTTTCGTTTTTTAGTTGGTATATAAATTGGGGATGCTTTCCCTTTATTGTTTTTATTTATGCCGTTCATTTGATTAACCGTCTTTTGATTGAAGATGGTAGAACCAGCAAGACCTTTGATATTCTTTCCCATATTTAATTCCTCTCTTTATTGTATTACTATGAAGGTTTATAATGGGGATCATTCTAATTATCTATTCTTATTAGAAGCTTTCCATTCTATTACTATGACAGCATCCAAACAACCACTTCCTTTACATACTGGGCAATTAATCTTAAGACGATCTTTTCCATCCAATCCCCAAAACCACCCATTTCCAGCACAACGGCTACAAGTATGATTTAAACTAGTCAATTGTTCCTTTCCCCCTGTTTCCTCAATAAACATTGGAGGAGAAATCGTAATAATCTGTTTTTTTACACTCATCGCTTATCTGTCATCAAATAATCATTAATCTCTTGAATAAAATTCTCTAAAGAGCGACATACAATATATTTATTACCATTATCTTCTACTGACGTCTGCCATTTTTTTTGTGTATAAGATTGAACACCTTGACTCGTTTTCATTTCAATACACAAGGTATTATAAGAATGATTATTTTTCAGCAGAATAAGATCGGCAACCCCAGGTAGCATACCTTCTTCTTTCATATATACTCCCATCCTTTGAGATCTTCTTGCTGCATTGGGAACAGCAAACAAAACATTCTTTAAATTCGGATATTGCATACGAAACCAACGCACACATGAAACCTGTAAACGATGTTCTTCATTATCATGTCTTTGGCTAATCTTATTTTTATTATCAATCTCCAACATCTCTGAAAGTGTCATAATATGTATTCTATTTTTTAATTCAACGGGTATCAGCTTGTCTTTCATTGTTAGAATGCATTAATAATCTTTTTCTTTATCAATTTCAATGATCCACAAAGCGTTATACTTTCAATAATATCAACATCTATCTTTCGACCACTAATATGTAATAAGTGAAATAGAATGTATATAGTTATTTTATCAATAGACTCTCCTTTATTCACGCAACTCACAATAGGTAACCTTAACCATGGTTATAGCCACCAGAACTATAATCGACAAAAAAAACACTCCATACCAATACATTGGGCTATCTTTTACTACTGCCGATCCAAGCATGCAGATTGAGCATAAAAGAAAAAAGCAAGAAAAAATAAATGTTAATGCTTTCATAACTTATATATCATTATAAAGCCTTAGAGCTTTGTTATTAATACTATTAAAAAGGAGTACTATTTTCACAAACCATACTCCTTGGTACGAACAATTATTAAAAAGGATTTATACTACCTTATTTTTCTCCAAAAAACGATCTATACTTTTGAGATTATACCATATTTTCCTCTTGTATTGGGAAAATGATATTTGAGCCTCATCTCTAAGAGATTCTAAAAGATCTAATCCACATCCCAAATACGCCATCGCTTCTTTGGAGGATAGCCAAACCTTAGGAGCCATTTCCACCTTACCTACGATTTTTTGTCTTCCCATAACGCAACTATTTTAATCGTTTGACAACCGTACCTTCAATATGAGCTTTTAGATCATATTTACAGCCCGTGCTATTTAGTTTACAGACGGTAGATCTAACTACTGCTGCATCAATATCACGTTGGCGGACCAACCTTTTATCGCCTACTTTGATTTTTCTTAAAGTCTCAATCGGAGATACTTTCTTCACAACCTCCGCCACTTTTACCGAATCTTTAATTAGAGCCATATACTTTTTGATTTTATGTTTTTATTTCTATCTTTGTATATTGTACTTTGTTATACCGCTGGTATTACCACGGTCTAATTGTGGTGCAAATATATACTTTCATTTTTATGAAAGCAAATTTACTTTCATAAAAATGAAATCAAATAATATGTTTAAAAACATAACATTACACAACATCCTTGCATACAGCTATATACATGGTTTATATTCCTGCAATTAATATAAATCTCAAATGAAAAAATGATTTTAATTAATAAATGAACAATATCAAGTAGCGGATGCAGCTTTATAGAGAACAATATACCATCATTTTTATGACAGTATTATAATATATTTAAAAGATATGAAAGACTTAAACATTGATAAACGTTTTATCGAAACTGTTGAAATGATGAATCTCAATGGATACAGAATTGAGAAAGCTATTCCTTTCTTTAAACAGGTTACTTACAGCAGAATTAAAAATGGAGTTCAAAGCATATCTAAAAAGTACTTAGATGCTTTTTGTGATACATTTAATGCTGATAAAAATTACATTTTAACAGGAATCAATAGTATAGACTTGCCTAAAGTCACAGAAAGCCAACAGTTAGAAAGTAGAAAAGGTATTAATAATAGGTTCTTAGAGATTATTAGTAAGATTTATTCTTGTGATAAAGATTTTTACGAAATTGCAAATATTAAAAAAAGTGCATTTTCTCATGTAAGGACAGGTAAACAAAATGCTTCGATTGAATATATATCATCCTTATGTGAGTTAAACCCCAATGTTAATGCCAACTACATTCTTACTGGCAGAGGCTATATGTTTAATGATAAAAATGACACATTAGACTCTGAAAATGGTCAGAATAACATAAATAAAGTTCCTTCGCCAGAAAGCGCAGAATACTGGCAGCGCCTATACAAAGCAACAAAGGTTATATATGAAGAAATTCTTAAAAACGCACTTGATAAAGTGAAAGACATCGATAAAGATCTTCAAAATGGAATTAAGGCAATTAATCAAGAAGCAGTTTAAAAGCTATGTTTATAAACATATTGTCATTATAAACTTTTTAAAATTCGAAAATGTTTAATATATCTATGCTATCTTATTCATAATGTTTAACCCAAACTTCATTGACTATGGAAAAGGATTATAATCTGATAATGGAGCAACTACTGCTCCTTTCTGAATCATGCGCTATTCAAAGAAAAGATTTAAAAAAAGCGGCTGCTATTTTAGAGAATACACAAAAACAGCTTGAAGATCTTAAAAAACTAGTCAATGATAAGATGACTCGAAAAAACAAAATATATCAAATGAAGATATTAAAAAAGGTATAACAGAATAATGCAAATAAAATGCAAATCAAAAACAGATAGCATACAAATACATATATATCAACCGATTAACGAATACACAAATCAGCCTTCCAAGCTGAGGGTCGCGGGTTTGAGCCCCGTCTTCCGCTCTTAGAGAGAATCCTGATAGTCAAGCAATTAGCCATCAGGATTTCTCTTTTTTTTATAGTCCATAAAACTACAAATTTAGGCGGTTTCAGAGGTTGCATGTAAACCAAGATGTAAACCGAGTGAGTTAAACCGAGAGTTAAACCAAAATCTTATGAACACAACAATCAACGTAGCGTGCTACAAATGGAAAACTTTAGCAAAAGAAAATGATTACCTACATCTGAAACTCATAATCATAAGGTTTATGGAATATATTAATGAATTTCACAAGTAATAGATAGAGTTCACTCATCAATCAATACCCTCATTGGGCAAGCTACCGCATCGTTAGAAGAGAAAAGGAAGCAACAGGAACGTTTGAACGAACAGAGACTTATAAGAGAAGACAGACAGAAGGACTGATAAGATTTGCCAATTCCAATAACCTATGAATTTCTCTCCGAGCTAAATAGATTGAAATTAATAATTCAAGCTCTCTTTTACAACAATTCAAGTATCTGCTTCTTATAATTAAGTATAAAGGAATGGCCTTGTAAGAATTCGATGTTTAAGAGCCCAATATTGCCATCACCTATTATAAAATCCAACGTATACTCATCCTTTCCTATCTTGAATGTTACATTTCTACATAATTCAGCCGTCTTAATTGATAATTTATTTACGATATTAGCTGTTTCCTTTTGGATTAGCTCAGGTTTTCCTACATATAAACCACATTGAAGCTTATTGCTTCTACATCCCGTATCAAAAGCAAATCGTGTTTTTTTTCCATTGACTTTACTATCTAAAATGATATAATCTATTGCCACATCAGGATAGTCTTCATGGTTTTTCCATTTATAAATAATTCCTTTCGCTTTATTATTAGAATCGTAGGGTTCAACAATATTCTTTTCCATATCAAATTTCCAAGCTCCTGATCTAAGGATATTAGCCCCGACGATAAATTTTGGTGCATATTTTTGATAATGCCCAGTAAGATCTGCAACTAAGCAATACACTTTATGATATGTCTTTCCACAAAAAAAGATAGAATCTATAAAAGCACTTGAAATCTTATCTTTAGTTTGGTTAACAGGAATTGTTTGTAATTCATCTTCTTTTATTCCGCATGAATCAATAGCAAAAATAGAATCAATTATACATAACGAACAACCCGTATCAATAAGAGAGGGTATTGAGTGCCTTTTTGTCTCATTGAACACCTGTACATCCGTATACATAAACTTATCTTTAAAAATAAGCTTTGATTGTGCTTTAGCAGCAAAACTGACAGCAAGCATTATACATAAGGATAAAAAATATAACTTCATAATTATTCAAAAAATATATCTCTTAAAACATCTCCTATCCACGGTTCTCTCATTTTTTCTCGAAAATAATCATCCTTAAATTTAAAGGCATCTTTATTGTATATTCTTTTAAGATTGTGATTCACACTGTCTCGGTAGTGTAAGATTAGACGATAATACAATGCAGAATCATTAATTTCATCTTGTTTTGCAGTTATTGAATCTTTAACAGCAGGTATAGTAGCAAGGGTATCTTGAATTGTACTCGTTACCAACGTGTCTTTTACAAATTTTAGATCTAACGTATCTCTATTTAAATTGAGAGATCTATTCGTCTGTGCAAATAAAGCCCCGTTGCTAAGTGCAAGAATTAGTAAGATTGATATTTTAAGTACATCTTTCATACACCGTTTTTTGCAAAGATACAACATTCTAAAAATAGATGTTCCTTTTACCAGAAAAATAAAGGTATATCTGTAAGTTCCAAGTTTTGAGATTTCAATAGAAGCATATCTAAGTCCAACTGTCCTAACAAAGAGTAGATGTTATATGCAATGGTAGGAGAAGAATGCAAGAAGCTAAAAAAACAAATATGCCAACCGGAAATAATTAGCGAAACACTTGACATCGCCTTCTCAATATCGTATCTTTGTATCATCCTTTTATAGATAATCTTTATTCAACTTTGCATTAAACTACATTTCACGGCATATAGGAACGGAGAAGCAACTGCTTCCCCGTTTTTTATTCCCTCAACACAGCAGGTTCCGATAGCTCACGGTTATATAAGCGTGGGCTTACACTTATATAAGCGTGAGCCCACACTTGTACAACCGTAATGCCACACTCCGTCGTCTCCAATGCCACACATCAACAGTTTAAACATGTGGCATTCAGCGGACTAAGATGTGACATAGAGGAGAATAAAGTGTGGCATTTGCCTCGCTAACCACAGGCAAAAGATATCAGAAATTCACAATCACAAGACATTCGAGTCATGACACTCATCTTGGCAGTATTCCCGTTAATAATACATAAATCTGCTATTGACAGAAGGCAACGATTATCTGCCGGAATCAGTAAACATTATTTTTAATTTGAAGCAAATCACAATAAAGAATGTTTCATTGCGAGCAGAATAATTTCAAAAATATTCCCTCTTATTTCATAATATTACTCCTATACTGCGTCGGCGTCAGATTAACCAACTGCTTAAACGTGCGATTGAAATGAGTGATCGAATCGAAGCCGCATTCCACAGCTATCTGCGAAATATCCATTTCTCCCAATGCTAACAACTTACAAGCATATCCCACACGCATTTCCATCACATACTGCAAAAGCGTCTTCCCTGTATTCTCCTTAAAGTAACGACAGAAGGCGCTGGAGTTCATGCTCGCCATTCCGGCAATTTCATTCAATTTGAGGTTACGGGTGTAGTTATTGTTTATAAAAGAAATGATTTTATCAATCCGCTTGTTTCCCAGCGTAGGAAACTTTTCGTAATAATGCAGACTTGCCAGTGTCTTCCTTTGCGGACTGACTGCCAGCTCCTGCAACAAATCCAGCAACCCGCTTATCTGGTGAAAACCACTTAATGAAAGAAAGCCGGAAAGCAACTCCCCTACTCGGGTTGCATCCTGTTTCGGAAAGATGATACCTCTCTTCGATTCCTCCAACAGCATTTTGATTTGCAGAAACTGAGGATAATAATCAAAGGAATACTGCATAAAATTCTGCTCAAACTGAATGATAGTCCCTTGCACGCGTGAAGTGGCGTTCTCCGAACCATAAATATCATTGCTCCGCATGTAATGGGGCAGATTAGTACCGAACAGAATCACATCACCCGCAGAGAACTTCTCAATGCAGTCGCCTACAAAGCACAGGCCATGACTCTCCTTTACGTAAATGATTTCATACTGGCTGTGGAAATGCCACGGATAAGTGAAACGATCATAATCGTAATGCCGAGCCTTGATCGGATTCGACTCCGATATAGGCAACTTTTCATTTATAATCGGTCGGCGCATATATTCAGCAAAATTTAATTCACACACAAAGATAAGGAAAGACAATAGAAATGCTACCGCATACATGCAAAAATCCGCATATATTCTGCAAATATCCATTTATCGCAGCATTATTTTTGCACGTATATTTGCAGTCAATAATCAGTTAAACTATTAATATATAAATGTTATGGAAAAAACCTGGAGATGGTTTGGCAAGAAAGACAAGATCACGCTCGACATGCTGCGGCAAATCGGCGTGGAAGGAATTGTGACTGCCTTGCACGATGTACCCAATGGTGAGATATGGACCGAAGAGGCTATCAACGATCTGAAAACCTACATTGAGTCTTACGGCCTGCGCTGGTCTGTAGTAGAAAGCCTGCCTGTTTGCGAGGCGATCAAGTATGCCGGACCGGAACGAGAGCAGTTGATAGAAAACTATAAAGTCAGTCTGGCAAACCTGGGCAAGTGCGGTGTGAAAACCGTATGCTATAACTTTATGCCCGTTATCGACTGGATACGCACGGATTTGCAACATCCTTGGGCAGACGGCACTTCGTCACTCTACTTCGACCGTGTTCGCTTCGCTTACTTCGACCTTCGAATCCTCGGACGCGAAGAAGCCGAAAAGGACTACTCCGCCGAAGAACTGGCAAAGGTTGCAGAACTGGACAAGACCATCACCGAAGCAGAAAAGGATGATCTTATCGACACGATCATCGTAAAGACGCAAGGTTTCGTCAACGGAAATATCAAAGAAGGAGATAAGAATCCGGTGAACATCTTCAAGAAGCTGTTGGCACTCTATAGAGGTATCGACCGTGATATGCTACGCGAAAACATGCGTTATTTCCTCTCCGCCATCATGCCTGTCTGCGAAGAATATGGTGTGAATATGTGTGTGCATCCCGATGATCCTCCGTTCCAGGTATTAGGTTTACCGCGTATTGTCACCAACGAAGCAGACATCGCCTGGTTCCTGAATGCAGTGGATAACCCGCACAATGGGCTGACCTTCTGTGCCGGTTCCCTCAGTGCAGGCGAGCATAACGATACCCGTGAATTGGCAAAGAAATTCGCTAAACGTACTCATTTTGTCCACCTGCGCAGCACGGCTGCCATGCCCGGAGGCAACTTTATAGAGAGCTCGCACCTGACCGGACGTGGACATCTGATTGACCTCATCCGCATCTTTGAGAAAGAAAATCCGGGACTGCCTATGCGTGTAGACCACGGACGAATGATGCTGGGTGACGAAGACAAAGGATATAACCCCGGATATTCATTCCATGGCCGTATGCTGGCATTGGCACAGGTAGAAGGAATGATGGCAGTGATAAACAATGGATAATTAATAATTAAAAATTAAATAAGGAGATTATGAACGAACAATTCAGTATTGCAGGTAAAGTAGCCGTTATCACCGGTGCAGGTGGTGTATTGGGTGGCAGCATTGCCAAATGTTTCATGGAGCAAGGTGCCAAAGTAGTAGCCGTTGACATCCGTCAGGAACAACTGGACAAACGTGTAGAAGAACTGAAAGCTTACGGTGAAGATGTGATCGGCATCGTAGGTAACGTATTGGACATCGCCAGCCTTGAAAAATTGGCTGATGACATCGTTGCCAAATGGGGACGTATCGACATCCTGCTCAACATTGCCGGTGGCAATATGCCGGGTGCTACGCTGGCTCCCGACCAGAACTTCTTCGACATGGACGTTACCTGCTGGGAGAAAGTGACTAGCCTGAATATGAACGGAACTGTTTATCCTTCTATGGTATTCAGCAAAGTGATGGCTAAGCAAGGTAAAGGTTGTATCGTAAACGTATCTTCCATGGCTGCTTACAGCGCTATCACCCGCGTTCCGGGTTACTCGGCAGCTAAGACAGCCGTTGCTAACTTCACTCAATGGCTGGCAAGCGAACTCGCACTGAAGTACGGAGACGGCATCCGTGTAAATGCTATCGCTCCAGGTTTCTTCATCGGCGACCAGAACCGTGCCGTGCTTATCAATCCTGACGGTTCGCTGACAGACCGCAGCAAGAAAGTTTTAGCCAAAACTCCAATGAAACGTTTTGGAGATATCAACGAACTGAACGGCGCCGTACAATTCCTGTGCAGCGATGCGGCAAGTTTCGTGACGGGTGCATTGCTGCCGATAGATGGCGGATTTAGTGCATTCAGCGGAGTATAATTATCCTTGCTATTCAAAAAGCATTTTCAATTTTATTCTAAAAAGCTGCTTCTAAGAGGCAGCTTTTTTTATTGAGAATAAATATCTTTGTAGCAATTTCAATTTAACCTATACACTATTTCAATGAAAAACGAACCTCCTACTCATGTCCTGGGCCTGACTCATCCTCCTATTCCCGTTGTACGCATCGGATTCATAGGCTTAGGTAATCGCGGATTACTCACATTGGAGCGTTATATGCTCATAGAACACGTAGAGATCAAAGCTTTGTGTGAGATACGCCCCGGAAACCTGGCAAAAGGACAGGCCCTACTGACAAAAGGCGGACATCCCGCTGCAATCGGTTATGCCGGAGAAAACGGCTGGCAACAAATGTGTTGCAACCCTGATATCGACCTCATCATTATATGTACGGACTGGCTGACACATACCCCTATGGCCACCTACGCCATGGAGCAAGGCAAGCATGTTGCCATCGAAGTGCCCGCCGCCATGACCATAGCCGAGTGCTGGCAACTGGTAGACACCGCCGAACGTACCCGCCGCCACTGCATCATGCTGGAAAACTGTTGCTATGATGCCTTTGCCCTGACCACGCTGAACATGGCAAGACAAGGCCTGTTCGGTGAAATCATGCATGTGGAAGGTGCTTATATACACGACCTGCGCTCCATGTACTTCAGCGATGAAAACCAAGGCGGTTTCCATAACCACTGGAACAAGGCTTACTGTATGGAACACACCGGAAACCCCTATCCCACTCATGGCTTAGGTCCTGTATGCCAGATCCTAAACATTCACCGAGGCGACCGTTTGAATTACCTTGTATCCATGTCCACCCACCAGGCGGGAATGACGGAATATGCCCGCCGCACTTTCGGCAAAGAATCTCCCGAAGCACAACAGGCTTACCTGTTGGGAGACATGAACACCACCCTCATCCATACCGTCAAGGGAAAAACCATCCAACTGCAATACTGCACTGTTCATCCACGCCCTTACAGCCGTTCACACACCATCTGCGGCACACGAGGGTTTGCACAGAAATATCCGGTAGCCACAATCAGCCTGGAAGATGTGCGTAGCGGAGAGGCAGACAGCGCAACTACCGAAGAACTCTTGCAACACTATCAACATCCTTTTACAGCTACCATCGGCAAAGAAGGAACTCGCAAAGGTGCCCCGAACGAGATGAACTATATCATGGATTACCGCCTCATCTACTGTCTGCACCACGGGCTTCCCTTGGATATGGACGTCTACGATGCCGCCGAATGGTCGTGCATCACCGAGCTTAGTGAGCAATCGGTATTGAATGGCAGTCGCCCGGTAGAAATACCCGACTTCACACGGGGCGCATGGGAGACTTTTCCCTGTGTTGCAAAAAACTAATCTTGTGATACAGGGATCAGTCTAATAATGATACAAAGAAATACCCGCTACTCCCATATCCGACGAATGCCGGGAATGGTGGGATAAAGACGATTGACCTGTTCAGTCCGGACGACCTCACATGGACTTCAAGAATTGATATTGTAAAAAGCCCTAAACTGTTTACATCTGCAAAAAAACGTTCTTTTTCCTTGCGTACTTTAAATAGATACATTACTTTTGCCACCGTTAAACACAGTATTCACCCCTTTAAAACTAAAAGAAAGGGACTAATTTATGTTGGAACTATAATATCTTAGCCAGGACTAAGTTGACTCATCGGGATGATGGGGCTTTGCAATTTTCTTGATTAGTCCTACAATCACATTTATAATTTTATTATTATTCACTTCAATGCAGTGGACGGATAGCGTTGTATCTATCATCATCCCTCATGCATTGGGTACAAAACGCATATTGCACTGCCCCGTCGCGAGGCGGGCAGCCCATGCCGTATGCGTACACATGAAAAAAGAAAATATGGGAATACGATTAAAAGATTTAAGTAAGCTGGGATATAGAGACAATGTAGCACGCAGTCTGGCAGTAGCCATCGTCGGTAAACATTGCAAGCACCAAAGCAAAGAACAGATTATCAAGACACTGAGCGACGTGCTGGAAAATCCCGATACTTATAAAGAGAATGAGACATGGGGCAAACTGGCCGAACACCTGTCCCCCACCCTCATCGAAAAGAAGTTCACAGCATACGACTTGCTCGACGAGCCGTTGCCCTATAAAACCTATGGCGGCAAGTTCATAGAAACTCTTGCCAAACAGCAGATGAACCTGGCCATGAGGCTCCCCGTCAGCGTAGCCGGCGCACTGATGCCCGATGCACATGCCGGATACGGTCTGCCCATCGGCGGTGTACTCGCCACGGACAATGCCGTCATCCCCTATGCCGTAGGGGTGGATATCGGTTGCCGGATGAGCCTGACGGTGTTCGATGCCAAAGCGGATTATCTGAAAAGATACTCGCATCAGATAAAAGAGGCACTGAAAAACTATACCCACTTCGGCATGGGGGGCGGCCTGACCTTTGCACAGGAGCATGAAGTGACAGAACGGGAAGAATTTCAATTGACCCCTCTTCTAAGGGACTTACGCGGAAAGGCCATCCGTCAGTTGGGCAGTTCCGGCGGTGGAAATCATTTCGTGGAGTTCGGAGAGCTTCTTCTGCAAGGAGAAAATGTGCTGGGACTGCCCGAAGGCAATTATATGGCATTGCTGTCACATTCCGGTTCGCGCGGACTTGGAGCAGCTATTGCCATGCATTACAGCCGGATAGCCCGTGAAGTCTGCAAACTGCCACGTGAAGCACAGCATTTTGCCTGGCTCGACTTGAACTCGGAAGAAGGACAGGAATACTGGATGAGTATGAACCTGGCAGGCGACTATGCCCGTGCCTGTCACGAACAAATCCACCTGAACCTCTCGAAAGCTCTGGGACTGAAGCCAATGGCGAACGTGAACAATCATCACAACTTCGCCTGGAAAGAGGAGATTGCACCCGGACGCACCGCCATCGTGCATCGCAAAGGGGCTACTCCTGCACAGGCTGGACAACCGGGACTTATCCCCGGAAGTATGGCAACTCCCGGTTATCTGGTAACAGGTCGGGGTGTGGAAGAGTCATTATGTTCCGCTTCGCACGGTGCCGGACGGGCCATGTCACGCCAGAAAGCAAAGGAGAGTTTCACCCAGTCGGCCATGAAGAAATTTCTCTCGCAGGCCGGAGTCACACTGATTGGGGGTAGCATCGAAGAGATGCCATTAGCCTACAAGAACATCGACCGGGTGATGCAACCCCAAGAGACATTGGTAGAAGTGCAGGGCAAATTCATGCCGCGCATTGTAAGGATGAATAAAGAGTAAGAGACTATGGAGAAAGTATATATGCAAATAACCTCCGGACGCAGCCCTGCCGAATGTTGCCGCGTTGTGGCGCTGGTGCTGGAAAAGATTCTGAAACAAGCCGCCGCCAAAGGAGTGAAAACAGAAATCGTGGAACGCGAAACGGGACCTCTCAACCGTACCCTGCTCTCAGCCGTCATCTCTCTGCAAGGCGGAGATTATCATGCGTTGATTGAGGACTGGGAAGGCAGCGTGCAGTGGATTGCCCAAAGTCCGTACCGCATTTATCATAAACGGAAGAACTGGTTTGTCGGTGTGCAGACCTTCACGCTCTCCGAAAGCCAGGAGGCTACGGAAGCGGAAATCCGTTATGAGACCTTGCGGGCATCCGGACCGGGCGGTCAGCACGTGAACAAGACGGAGTCTGCCGTCCGTGCCGTCCATATTCCTACCGGAATGAGCGTGGTAGCTTCCGACCAACGCTCGCAATGGCAAAACAAGAAGCTGGCCACCGAACGCCTACTGTTGAAACTGGCATCATGGAGCATAGAGCAAGCCATGATTCAGGCACAGGCCAACTGGAGTAATCACAACTGCCTGCAACGTGGCAATCCGGTGAAAGTGATCCAGGAGCCGCTGATTTAAAGTAGATGAATGATTTAAAAAGAAAGGAGCAACTTATGTTATCAGAAAAATATGGTCGCACGTATCATTATCCGTTTTCTCCCGGAACGACCAGTGACGACCGCATCAACCATACGTATTGGGAAGACATTCAACAGATAGAAACCCTGATACACACCGAAAAGCTGGACGGAGAAAATAATTGTCTGAGCCGCCACGGTGTATTTGCCCGCTCGCACGCAGCACCCACCACCTCACCATGGACCAGGGAACTGCGCGAGCGTTGGGAACTCATGAAAAATGATTTAGGGGACATCGAGATATTCGGTGAAAACCTGTATGCCATACATTCGATAGAGTATCGCAAACTTGAAACGCATTTCTATGTGTTTGCCGTGCGCTGTCTGGATCAGTGGCTATCGTGGGAGGAAGTGAAATTCTATGCCGCTCTGTTCGACTTGCCTACGGTGCCCGAATTACGAGTGGAAACGGTAGAAAGATTGACGCGGGAAGCATTGCAGCAACAGGTCGTTAGTCTGGCACAAGAGCCGGGTGTGTTCGGAACACGCGATCCGCAAACAGGCGCAGATTGTACCCGTGAAGGGGTAGTCACCCGTAATATAGGTGAATATCCTGTAAGTGAATTTGCCCATAACGTATTCAAGTACGTACGCAAGGGGCATGTGAAGACCGATGAGCACTGGACACGCAACTGGAAGCGTGCCCGCCTCATCTGGGAAATAGGAAAGGAGGAATAAAATGAATTGGAAACTGACAGATAATAAGAATTGGGACTCACTGGAACAACAGTTCCGGTGGGTACAAGATATGAACTTCGTGATGCAGCACCATTTACATCACGAAGAAGGTAGTGTGGCCGTACATACCCGCATGGTACTGGAGGCATTGCAGCAACAGCCGGAATATCGGGCTTTGCCTGCAAAGGAACAGGAAATATTGTGGGCAGCCGCTTTATTGCATGATGTGGAGAAGCGTTCTACTTCGGTAGATGAAGGAGGTGGCATTATCACTTCCAAGGGACATGCCAGGCGTGGGGAATATACGGCACGCACGATTCTTTACAGGGATATTCCTACTCCATTTCATATCCGGGAGACCATTGCTGCACTGGTGCGTTATCATGGTTTGCCGGTTTGGATTATGGAGCGGGAGAATCCTGTGAAGAAGCTGTGTGAAGCATCTCTCAGAGTGGATACACGTTTACTGAAAATGCTTGCTGTGGCGGATATTCAGGGACGTATCTGCAAAGATAAGTCTGCACTGATGGAGGCTGCCGAGTTGTTCGAAATGCTTTGCCGTGAACAGGATTGCTGGGGAAAGGCACGAAGCTTTGCAACGGGTCATGCCCGCTTTCAGTACTTTCATACTGAGGATGGGTATATAGATTACATTCCGCATGATAATTTCCGGTGTGAAGTTATCTTATTATCCGGTTTACCAGGGATGGGGAAAGATCATTATATCCGTACATTGCAGCAGGATGTTCCTGTGATAAGCCTCGATGCTATCCGGCGAAAGTACAAAGTTAGCCCTACGGATAAGGCTGCCAATGGCAGGGTGGTACAGGAAGCCAAGGAAGAAGCTCGCAGCTATCTGCGTAAAGAACAAGGTTTTGTGTGGAATGCAACCAATACCTCAAAACAAATGCGCTCGCAACTGATTGATTTATTCCTCACTTACGGGGCTAAAGTGAAGATTGTTTATATCGAAAAGCCGTATGTGGTATGGAGGAAACAAAATCGTGAACGGGAATTTATGGTTCCGGAAGCGGTACTGGATACAATGTTCGGGAAGCTGGAAGTTCCGCAACTGGGGGAGGCACATGAGGTGGTGTATTCTGTCTGAGAGTAGACATAAGCTACTGATAGTTTTTCTTTCATAACACGATCCCTTCCTTCATTACATTGATGCTGAATGGGGTCGTGATTCTTTCCCATACACGACGCAACACTACCATCGAACTGATAATCACCCCGATCTCCACTTCCACTTCATACAAATGACGGGTAATCTCTAATTCACGTTCAGGTGCCAAATGATCACCATCCAGCAATATGAGTAAGTCTATATCCGAATCTACCTGTGCATCTCCCCGAGCTTCGGACCCATAGAGAATGGTCTTCGCATCAGGAGCAATGCGATGCACTACTTCTGCAATCCGGCGAACAATATCAGGTCGTTTCATAACTTAATCTCCTATTCTCTAAATTACACGACAAAGATAATAATGTTTTCGGAAATACAACTTACTGCAATACAATACTTACCGAGAAATACGGTGCTATCTGGAAACAAGGATCATATTCCCTCCCCATCGCCTTAAAGAATGCCGACAAGCTTCTGCCATCATAATAAGCATTGCGTACCGCATTTATCCCCACCGTAACAGGTAAAGAAATATGCTTGGAAACCTTGAATTCAGGACGGAAACCTACCACAATGTACTGATGCGTAAAAATCTTATCATCACCATTCAACTCAGTCAAAGCCATCTGTCCACCCATTTCCGTAATGAAACTGATGCTGAACGTTTTGTTCACATTATACCCAACCGCAAGGTTAGCTCCATCCAAAGCCGAAAAGCTGCAAGTCAGTTTATGCCCATAATTCCAGTTTACGTATAATGCGGGAAACGCCATAGGATAACCGAAAGCATTGTTCAATGCCAAACCCGCACCCAGTTCCAGATTAGGGAGTATACGCCTGACAAAGACCAACCCCGCACTTCCCAATACATTCCGAAAACGTAAATGCGAAAACCGTGTATCATCCGTATACACGCCGACACCGACGCTTGCCATCATCGACCATTTCTCACTCAAAGGCCGCACATGGAAAAGCGACATCTGCAAATTCAAAATCTCGGACAACACAAGAGGCTCTGCAATATTCTTATTATTCAGAGACGCATAATCTCCCGAAAGCCCGATACCCCATATCGTAGGCTGATTGCTTTCGTTCTTTTTCATCAACAGGGGCAGATTGGCACTTCCATGATAGACCATGGCGGAACCTTTACTACTACCCACTTTTTGATTGTGTTTATCCCGATAAGCCGATGTACCGAAATACTCTGTTTTAATAGTGATTTGTGCTGTGCTTTCCACAGAAACCAGTACTAATAAGACCGTTGCAATAGATATCCACTTCATTTTTGTTTCTTCTTTTAATGATTTGTATGCCACAAAGATTGTCAATATCAATGCGAACGAGGAAATCTTTTTGACCAAACCCCGGCCTGCTTATGACGAAACAGATAAGCAGCAACCACTTTATCCCTTATCTTTGCAACATGAAGAAACATCTGACTTTCAAATCGCAGCAGCTCTCTACTATCTTCTGGCTACTCATCGCCGGTACCTTCTGGATACAATTCCTCAATATGTCGACCAGTATATGCGAAGCAACGCTTCTCACCATCTGCATAAGCGGCAGTTATATGCTGGTGAACCAATATCTATGCAACCATCTGCTGAAAAAAGCGATACGCACCAAGCAGATGAAGCCTTTCTGGATATTGTTTATAGTACTTTGCATCCCCACAAGTACACTGGTAGCTTCCTACTTCGTTCTCTTCCAATATCTTGAACAAACAGGTATATTCCCTGTATCCAACATCTTCATAGAGGGAGAAGAGAACCTTCTTTTCAACTCTATTCTCTTGCTACCGGGTACATTGGTTATCAATCTCGCCTTCTGTGGTCTGTGCTTCTATTCAGAAAACCTGCAATTAGAAAAAGAGAAATCTCAATTCCTCTTCCAGACATTACGGCAGCAAATCACCCCTCACTTCATGTTCAATGTGCTGAATCACATCAATATCCTGATGCAGGATAATGTGCCTTTAGCTTCTTCCCTTTTAGAGAAATATTCCGATATCCTGCGCTACCAATTGTATAACGGTCAGAAAGAACTTATCAGCCTGGAACAGGAGATAGAATTCCTGCAAAACTACATAGCTATAGAAAACATCCGCTGGGAAGACAAACTGATCGTAAGCACCGAATGGGAAGTAGAAGACGGCAACATCGGATTCCCGCCTTTGTTATTACTGACATTCATAGAAAATGCCTTTAAACATGCATCGCACACACCCACGGAGAAAGGACAGGTACAGATACGGTTCAAACAGAATGCCCATCATATCCTTCTTGAAGTCGGCAACACCAGTTCCCCGCATCTGCAACGACCAGGCACCGGACTGGGACTAACCAATACCGTCAAACGACTGGACATCCTGTTTCACAAAAAGTACCAGTTGTCCGTCAACCAAACAGATACCTATTATCAAACCTCACTTAGCATTGAAATATAAAAGATGAAAGATTCCCCTGAACAACAACCCCTGAAATGCCTCATCGTAGACGACGAACAAATCGCCATCAAAGGTATTGCCAACCACATCAGCAAACTGGACTTTCTCACAGTCAACGCTATCTGTTCTTCTGCACTCGAAGCAAGAGGAATATTAGAAAACCAGCCTATCGACCTCATGTTTCTGGATATCAATATGCCCTATCTTTCCGGTATCGATTTCCTGAAATCATTGGATGAAGCACCGTTGACCATACTAACTACCGCCTACTCCGAATATGCCCTGGAAGGCTATCAACTTAATGTTGTTGACTACTTACTGAAACCAATTTCTTTTCAGCGTTTCTTTCAGGCAGTGACCAAGGCTACCCATACCTTCAGAACCCAACTCTTACTGCAAAATAATGGAATAGAAGAAACCGCCCGGGAAATGTATATCAGACAGGGGGATGCATTTACCCAGATATCTTGGAAAGATATACTGTATGTAGAAGGTATGCAGAACTACCTGAAACTGCACTTCAAGTCCAAAACTCTCATCATCCATCAGACCATGACTTCACTGGAAGAAATTCTGCCTCAAAGCACCTTCTTCAGAATACACAAGTCTTTCCTTGTAAACCTCTCGCACATCGATTCCATCGCCAAAGGAAGAGTCTTCATCAACGGGAAAGAACTTCCTGTTTCAGCCCTGCGACGGGAGGAACTACTGCAAACAGTAGTCTATAAGAATTTAATCAGCAAATAAAAATTGGGCACATCCCTTCATGAACCATGACGGATTAGACAAGATTTCCGAATATTACATCTATCTTTGCAGGCGTAAACAAACAACGCACATTTTATAAAAAAAGTTTCTAAAACTCATTACCAAACTTACGCATAAAACAGATGAAAACAATCGTAAACGTCCCTACTAAGCAAAGCCTGATTCGGGAAACAAGAGATTATTTAATGATCGCCCTCGGATTAATTCTTTATGGTATAGGCTGGACAGTATTTCTATTGCCCAATGACATCACCACCGGAGGAGTGCCGGGTATCGCCTCCATAGTCTATTTCGCTACCGGCTTCCCTGTGCAGTACACTTATTTCAGTATCAACCTCATCCTGCTACTACTCTCTATCCGCATCCTGGGCTGGAAGTTCAGTATCAAAACTGTATTCGCCGTATTCACCCTGACATTCTTCCTTTCCATCATTCAGAGACTGGCAAGCGGTGTGGTCTTACTGCACGATCAGCCTTTCATGGCGTGTGTCATCGGTGCATCCCTCTGCGGAGGCGGCATAGGCATCGCTTTTTCTTCCAATGGTAGCACAGGCGGAACGGATATCATTGCCGCCATCATCAATAAATACCGGGATATCACGCTGGGGCGTGTAATGCTGATCTGTGACCTGATTATCATTTCTTCCAGTTATTTTGTGTTGAAAGATTGGGAGAAGGTGGTTTACGGTTATGTAACCCTGTACATTTGCAGTTTTGTTCTGGATCAGGTAGTGAACAGTGCCCGGCAATCCGTACAGTTCTTTATCATCAGTGAGAAATACGATGAAATAGCCCGGCACATCAATGTATATCCGCACCGAGGAGCCACCGTCATCAATGCTTCCGGATTTTATAGCGGTAAGGAACAGAAGATGTTGTTCGTACTTGCCAAAAAGCGCGAATCAACAATTATATTCCGATTGATAAAGGATATAGACCCAAACGCATTTGTATCACAAAGTGCGGTAATCGGAGTATATGGAGAAGGGTTCGACAGAATAAAGGTGAAATAGCTACGAGTGATGAGCTACGAGCTACAAGTACCTTTCGGAAGAGTAGCAGTGCGCAGCTACTCGTTACTTGTAGCTTGTAGCTCGTAACCACCTTCTTTCCAAACATACACTATAGGGCGGCGGAGATACGGTTTCAGTTTCTCTGCTGCTTCTTTATCCATATAATCAGTAGTTGTAAAAGTAAAGGTCAGTGCATTGTCCTTTGCAGAAAGATCGGCTTTCACCAGCAACATATCTGCCTGTTCGCCGGCATCTCTCACTTCATAATCCATCACCGTATCGGGTAATGACAGGAAATCTTTCATCACAGGAGGCGTGAGGAAAGAAGAAGCAGGCAATTCTTCCCAACCGGTGGTATAGAAATGGACATCACTATCACAAGCAGGGGCACAAGCTGTAGATACGGTACAGATTACTTTCGTACTGTCATTCGTAGCCAGCAATTTCATCTGCCAGGAGCTTTGCGGAGTCATCTGGATACGGATGTAGTCGGGAGCAAGCTCCGTCATTTCCGATTTGCCGCCGAAACGGTTGGTTACTTCCGCTTTCATCTTACTTTCAAGGAAGTCGATACAGTCGGCACGGTTCACGGCAGTAAGCAGTGGACTGAGGCTATCGGGCATATTTTTGAAAAAGGTTTTAGCTTCCTGAGCTTGCAGAGAACACATCCAGGCACAAGCCAAACACAAAAACATAGTCAATTTCTTCATCATATTATTTTTCTGTTATTCCTATTTTGTATTTTATTACTTCAACACAATCTCCAGAGCCAAGAGCATATCTCTCCAAGAAAACGTGCATCTATTTCATCAAAGGTATTCAGGCTTTCACTATCTATATCGAGCACGCCCCACACCTCGCCATTCTCACGAATCAACGGAACGACGATCTCCGAGCGCGACAACGAACTGCAAGTTATATGTCCGGGGAATGCATCTACATCGGGCACCACCAACGTCTCCGCCTTAGCCCATGCCGTACCGCAAACACCCCGTCCTTTCCGGATACGTGTGCAGGCTATCGGTCCCTGAAAAGGTCCCAATATCAGTTCTTCCCCTTTCACCAGATAGAATCCCACCCAAAAGAAACCGAAAGTCTCTTTCAGTGCAGCCGAAACATTAGCCAGATTGGCTATAAGGTCATTTTCGCCTTCAATCAGGCTCTTTATCTGGGGAAGCAAAGTCTGATACTTTTCGGCCTTGCTGCCGTTGCTGATACATAAATCTTCTGCCATATATTCTGTCTTGAGATTTATTTACTTCCCAAATATAAGAAGAACATTCCAATCAATACCAAAATGAGATCGACAGCCTTACTTTTTAAATTCTTTTCACGGAAGAAGAGAGCTCCGAAAAGGAAGGAGACAACCACACTGCCCCGACGTACCATAGAGACAATGGAAATCATGGAGTCTTCATAGCTCAGGGCATAGAAGTAGGCAAAGTCAGCTGCACTAAGGAAGACGGATATCAGGATGATAGTCCAGTCCCAACGGAAAGGGGTGCTTTCTTTTCGCTTGGGGTACCATAGCAAAAGAATGATGGGACACATGATAAATACCTGATAGACATTATACCACGACTGCACCGCCATAGGATTGAATTGCTTCATCAGATACTTGTCATAAAGTCCGCTGATAGCTCCGGTGATGGCAGCCAGCACGATGAAGTAAATCCATTTGTTATGTTTAAAGTCAATGCCTTCCTTCTTACCGGAACGGCTCAGCATAAAGAACGAAAGTATGGCAAGCATGACTCCGATCCATTGATACAGGTTCAGACGTTCACCGAATATCAGCATGGCACCCACCAGCACCATTACAGGGCGGGTAGCATTAATCGGACCGACAATCGTCAACGGCAAATGCTTCATGCCAAAGTAACCGAATATCCAGGAAGATAGAACGATAAATGACTTGACAATGATAAACTTATGTACCTCCCAACCTACAACAGGTACTTCAAACATCGTTCCGTTCAAAGCAGGAGTAAAAGCGGAAATCAGTATGAAAGGAAGAAATATCAGGCTGGAGAATACCGTATTCAGAAACAGAACGGGAAGCACAGCATTATCGCGCAATGATTTCTTCTTAAATGCATCATAAAAACCCAGCAAGGCAGCTGAGAGAAAGGCGAGTAATAACCACATGTGAATTAAAAATTGAAAATTAAAAATTAAAAGGCAGTTCAAGGATAAAGTTATCCGACTTAAGAAACTGATCCGACTTCTTAACTGCTTATAAACAGTTCTTCCGGATACGTGACATCTACCAGAAACAGAGCATTGCCCGGAACGGAAGTACCAGCTTTGCAACGGTCTTTCTGCTCGATAACACGCCGGAAACCATCAACGGTGAGCTTGCCACGGCCTACTTCGAGCAAAGTACCGACAACTGCACGAACCATATTGCGCAGGAAACGGTCCGCCTGAATGGTGAATACCCAGGTTACATCGTCTATCTGAGTCCAGGCAGCATGCATGATGCGGCAGTTGTTTGTTTTTACGTCCGTATGCAGTTTGCTGAAACTGGTGAAGTCTGTATAATCAAATAAACTACGGGCCGCTTCGTTCATTCGTTCGAAATCAGGCGTCTGGAAAAGACGACAACGGTATTGACGATTGAAGGGAGACTTTGCCATAGTCACGTAGTATTTATACATGCGTGCCGTTGCATCAAAGCGGGCATGCGCATCGGGCTTCACTGCACGGAGGCGATAAACAGAAATATCGGGCGGCAAAAGGCGGTTTAGTTTGTCGGTAAAGAAAGCTGTATCAAGCGGTTCGTCACTATCAAAGTGGGCAACCATCAGAGAAGCATGCACCCCGGCATCGGTACGTCCGGCACCAATAACTTCTACTTCACGGCGCATCAGTGTGGCAAGTGCACGCATCAGACACTCTTGTACACTGTCTCCATTGGGTTGTATCTGCCAGCCGTGGTAGGCGGTTCCGTCGTAAGCTAAATAAATAAAATACCGTTGCATACTCTTTTGCTTTCATTTTTCGGGCGCAAAGATAGCGCAAACCCCAAAAGAAATGAAAGAATACGTCAACAAATCTTGCTTCCATTATTTTATATATGTACCTTCGTCACTAATTTACTATCATATAATAAAGTAAATCTTGAATAATACAAACATGGAACGTAAAACTGCAAGATTATTAAAAAATACTGCCATTTGGATAATCCTTGTTCTCATAACAGGAGGCAGTATCGGTTTAACAGAAAGATTCTTAGGTAAACCAGTCTCTCTCATTGTAGGCGCATCAATTCTCTCTGGATTCATGTATTGGGATTTTCTAAAAAGAAAATCAGCAGAAGATACCACTAGGCAAATCTTTGAACTTTTAAAGGCCAATCGCAATAATAGTTCAATAAACTCATCACTCAAAAATAAATCTACCAATTTCAAGCTTCAAACTTCAGCAGCCAACTACCAGTTTTCAATATCGCCAAATAAATGCCACAGCCTATTCCGGATAAATTTCATATTAAAAAGTGATCCAAATAAAGAGGTGCAGCACAAAATCTCGAAAGAGATACAATCATTCATCACTGAGCATCCGGAGCATAAAGACGTTATACGGTTCCGCAAAAAATCTTTATTCAATGATATTTGGGACTGTTCTATATGCTGCGAAGCAGACAAACTCATATCTAAACCCCAGCTCTTGCTTATAGGGAATTTTCTGAGAAGCATAGAAGATAAATATCTTCATTCCGTAGAGACTTATCTTAGTTTCTATGATTATCACGAAGATATGATCTTCTATGCACATTATATGAATGGCACAGCTATAGAGTCATATATAAAAGATGAAGAAAATGATATCTGGGGAATACAAGATGTATTAGACGATGAATATTTCACATTAGCAAAATTACACAAACAATCAAAATCCGGAATGATAAACATAACCCCATCTTCTTTAGAAGAGTTCACCCTAATGAAAGAGAACGCTATTTGTGAAATAGATTGAGCCGTCACTTTTTTCTTTAAAAAACGATAGTATATAGACAAGAACTCTCTTTTCTTTTTCCTACTTTTGTGCCCACATAAAAACATTTTCAAGCCATATGCAACAAAGATACAATAAACTTCCGCTTTTATTTTTAGCAATACTTATGGCCGGCACTTCCCTTGCCGGATGCAAAAAGAAAGATATGTCCCTCAAACTGAATGAACCGCGAAACATTAAAGGAGTAATCAGTTACAGACGAACCTTCGGCGACTTGAATGAAGCGCATCTGAATGTCGCACAAGCCATAGGCATTACGCCAATTGCCTCCCGCAAAGAGGCCGACCACATGAAGGAAAAACTTCAGCACATCGAAACGAACGATTTATATGTAGTAGACTCGCTGACACACTCCATCCCATATCTCATTAAAGGTGCAGCACAACTACTGGATACCATCGGTACCAATTTCCTTGACTCACTGACCGCCAAAGGACTAAACCCCAATAAAATAATCGTAACCTCCGTACTCCGCACCGAAGACGACGTAAAACGCCTGCGTCGCCGCAATGGCAATGCCTCGGCAAACTCTGCGCATTTCTACGGAACCACATTCGATGTCAGTTGGAAGCGCTTCAAGAAAGTAGAAGATGAAGATGGACGCCCGCTACAGGATGTCAGTTCAGATACATTGAAACTCGTTCTCTCCGAAGTATTGCGCGACTTGCGAAAAGCGGATAAATGCTATATAAAGTATGAGTTGAAGCAAGGATGCTTCCATATTACGACGAGAGGAAAATAAATTAGGTATTAAGTTTTAAGTATTGCAGTATTAAGACTGCGCCATAACACTGCATACTTAAAACCTGATATCTTGTCTCTTCATTCTTCCATCATCCTCCACGCCAACGGCAGACACGTCACGATATCCCCGGCCGTCATTCCTATCGCCCCATACTTCTTGCAAGCAATATCTCCGGCAAGCCCGTGAACATACATCGCCAGACAGGCTGCATCTTCCGAAGCATAACCCTGTGCCAACAAAGCCAGCACTACACCCGTCAAAACATCTCCACTGCCGCCTGTTGCCATACCCGGATTACCTGTAGTATTAAAATAGCACTTCCCTTGCGGAGTAATAACCACAGAGTAAGCACCTTTCAAAATGATATATGATCCTGATGTTCGCGCCAACTCACGCGCTTTCGTTAAGCGTTCATAAGAGTCCTGACACTTTCCTACCAACCGTTCCAGTTCTTTCGGATGCGGTGTCAGAATACTCCCTTTCGGTAAGCGTCCGATATAATTGCGATGCCCTGCCAGTACATTCAAAGCATCAGCATCCACTACCATAGGAGATAAACAACTGTCTATCTGTTCCAATACCGCACCCTCTGTCTCTTCCGCCTTTCCCAGACCCGGCCCGATGCCCACTGCCTGATAATCATCCGTATCCGTAGGACAGGCAAAGCAGGTATCACTGGGGTCCAGTTCCGTCATAGCCTCCGGCACGGAAGTCTGCACAATCATATTGTTACAATAAGGCACATGCATCGTCAGCAATCCTACCCCAGAGCGCAGGCAAGCTTTTGCGGCAAGCACCGACGCTCCCGCCATTCCTTGCGAACTGGCAATAAGCAGGGCGCGTCCGAAGTCTCCTTTATGGGCAAACTTATTTCTCGGTTTCAACAGATCCTGCATATCCTCAGCCTCCAGCAGACTATAATCAGTCGCCATCTCCTCTATCGCATCTTCACTCAGACCGATATCCAGCAATTCCCATTCACCCACGAATTCCTGATTCTCAGCAAAAAGAAAAGCCAGCTTCGGCAATTGCAGACTCAGCGTCACATCCGCACGGACAATATTAGCTTTGATATTGAAGGTATTCTCCTCCCCCATCAATCCCGAAGGAACATCAATAGCCACGATCTGTGCCGACGAAGCATTGATATACTTCACCACGGCAGCAAAGCCACCACTCAGTGGCTTGTTCAATCCACTACCGAACAGTCCGTCGATAACCACATGGTCAACCGTCAGCACGGGCGGGACGAATTGTGATGTCACTTCATGGAAATCCAGATTCTTCACATCCGCCAGTCGTTCCTTGTTCGCCTCGCAATCGGGAGAAAGTTCTCCTTTGGTATTAAACAGATAAACCGATACCTGGTAACCCTTTTCCGCCAGCAATCGGGAGACTGCCAATGCATCTCCACCATTATTGCCCGGTCCGGCAAATACCGTAATCGGTGTTTCAGCTTCCCAGCGTTTCGTAATCGCTTTTGTCAATGCCTGCGAGGCACGCTCCATCAGGTCGATGGAAGCAATCGGTTCATTTTCTATTGTGTAAGCATCCAACTCTTTGATGCTTTGAGTAGGAAATATCTTCATATCTTTATTTTCAAATTACTAACAAAGGTAGGCTATTTTGTGGAGATACGCAAGGAAGGATGGCAGAGAATAATTCTCAAACCCGTTGGAGGAATTAAAGCATCCTGATCTATCAAATGAGAGCATCCAGCCTGCGCCCCAACGCATGAGCCGATTTCAAATTCAACACCATAATAAAGACACCCAATATTCCGCCCAATAGAAAATCCATTGCAGTAAACAAGCCCGTAGAATAAAAGAAATAACAGACATAAACCGCATAAGGCAGACAAAGCAATGAGGTTACTATAGCCGGAATATACTTCCTTAGCAGTACGAATTGCCCCACATGCACGAGCAAATGTATACCAAATGCAAGGAACAAAGCCATCCACAAAAAATAATGCCGGGAAAGAACTGCATAGACAGATACGCCACTGATAATAATAAATTCCTCGGCAACCGCTATTGCAAAACCAGTCGTGCTCAACTCCCGTAATTGCATGATTTGCTTTCTCAACACCGGGAAGCGGCGGGACAATTCATCTGCATTCCGTTCCATCCACCTCTGTTGCATAATGATCTCTTCGAAATCATGCAACATGAAGACGACGGGAAACAGACATATCAGTAACACAATATGATCCATAACGACGATTTATAAAGTAACATGATGCACGCTAATAAGCATCCATCTCATCCTCTTCCCGTTCCGCCTGTTTATCGGCCAGTTCCATCTTCTTCGTCAGCAGCTCTTTCGGGAAGTAATACTTAAATGGAATCCGATGGCATCCCGCACGCTTCACGGCCAGCGTCAGCATACGATCCGCCTTGAAGTACACACGTGAGAGTCTGACAGAATGTGGCAACACATCTTCCGGGTGTTCGAACCCCTTGCTCGTGACTGCCGTCTGAAACGACCCGATGCCGCGTAACGTCACAGAGCGTCCATCGCTCAACTCCTCTTCAATGATTTCACCCGTTGCAGCCAGGACAGCTTCTACCACTCCCGGGTGAAAACCAGTCCGTTGAGCTACCCGATGTGCTACGTCCCGCTCCGTTCTGCCGCTTTTCTTCTGCATTTTCTTGCCGACGGCATACCACAATTGCGGTTTTTCTTTTTTCGTTGCATCCACCTTGCGGCAGACAATGTAAGGGATTGCCATATATCAAATGTATTAACAGTTAACGCTTTATTATTAAACAGTCCGTCTTTCTTTAAAGAATACAGATACCTACATGCACATGTTAGGACTACTGACATGCACATGTAAGTAGCATCAACATACACATCTCAATATCATCAACATGCACATGTAAACACCACTGTTTATTAAACAAAGGTAGACTATTTAATAGAGATAAGCAAGGAATATTAGCATTAACGTCAATAGACAGACAATTACCTGAAAAAATAAATAAACCATAAAATTAAAGCCTTCTGCCTAAATAATCTTTTTTATTAATCCGATAATATACTTTTTATTCTCCCTTTTGTATTTTTGCTATCAATAAGACAAAAACTAATCTACACACATGAAAGGCTTTAATAACTATACGGAGCGTGAAGAATTCTCCATATTCAAAAAATTCTTTTTGGATCATGGACGATGCAAGGAAATGAAGAAAAAAGAATATTTTGCGGAGCAAGGCATTGTTACGACATATGCCGCCTATGTCGAGAAAGGTATGTTCCGCTATGTCTGTACGGATGAAAACGGATGTGAACACATTGTAGGCTATGCTTTTGCAGGAGAATATGTCGGTGATTACCCACAATGCATAAAGAAAGATAAAGCAATGGTAAGCATTCAGGCAACCACCGATTCCCTGATATATTATGCATCTGCCCAAGAAATAACCAATTTCTTTTCCACCGACAAATCTACTCAGGAATTGGAAAAAATTTTAGCGGAAGAACTCTTTGTCCAGACTTATAAGCGCTTGCTGGATATTTACTGCAAAACACCTACTGAACTCTATGTGGATTTAGTAAGACGCTACCCGGATTTTCTAAATTATATCACACTCAGGGAGATAGCTTCTTTTCTCCGGGTTACCCCTGAAACAATCAGCCATATACGAAAGAATACCAAGGGAATAGAGTTTTGTTAAAAAATCATAGGATTATCACTTTATTTTGAAGGCCTTGAATTCGTTCAAGGCTTTTCTTTTTTTTATGCACTTAATTTGTAGCGAGTTAAACATTAAAGACTAATGATACCATACAAAAGTAGAATCAAACGTTCGATAAAGAAGAATCACGATCAAAATACATAATTATGAAACGTATACATATTCTGTTAATGGCATTAGTGGCTCTGTCCATTCAAGGTTGCCAAGATGATTTTGACGTTCCGTCCGAACAAGCAAGCAGAAGCTATGAGCAGGACGCAGAGGTACTGAACAGATTCGTCGACATAAACAAGACAACGCATGAGTATTATATCAATCCCAATAAGCGGACTACCGCTTTGTCTTATATCACCAATGCCGATGCGGAAGAGTTGGCTGTCGTCAATTCGTTGAATCTTGATGTATTTCAGCAGAGCGTCGACCGGGTAAGCAAACTGTCCGGACAATTTGCGTCCAATCACGGAGTGGATTATGTGGTGATGATGACCGGCAACGAAGTCTATGTGAGCCGTACCAAAAGCGATTCCCCCATAGTGCTGGAAAGGATGAATGAGAGTGAAGCTACCCGCAGCTACTATCCCAGGACTGCTTCCTTAAAAGTAACCGATAGCGAAAAGGAATACACCGTTTATGGAAGCGGGGATATTGAAACATCCATTGAACTCTTTCCACAAGCCTACAAGAATGCAGGTTGGGCATTCCTCGTTTCTTGTGAAATGAAAGAAAACGGCAACAGACAAATGGTGAACGTGCTGTTTTGCGGTATAGGATATAGAATGATTGCTCCCCGCTTTGCATGGCATGCAGCCCAGCCGGATACAGAATGGAACTTCGGAGTAGCAAGCAGTTGCGACAGCAACACCACCATCGCAAGACTTAATATTTCACATCCATGATAAAAAAGTCATATATCTATTTTCGTTTATCATTCTCTCCCTGCTGACGGGCTGCGTCGAGAAATCGGGCTACTACGACGACGGGCAACAAGAGATTATCGACAACTTGACCAAGAACGAGGGATGGGAACGATCCTACCACATGACGTCGTATGATGGCAGAGAGTGCGATGTATACGAATTGTGGGTTTTCAAAAGTGACGCCACTGGCTCCCGTAAATTCGTGTGGAACTATGACGATGGAGAAGTCTCCGAAAATATGGATTATTTCCGTTGGTCATTCACGATACCTAATTTTAAGATTATCTATATGGATAGCGGGTTATATTGGGAAATAAAACAGCTGACCACCGACAAATTGTACATATACGAAACTTATGACGATCCGATAACTGTTCCCGGACAAGATTACAGAGAATACAGGGAGTATGAATCACTACCGCTCTCTACAAAATAACGGAACAATCTAAACTAGACTTTTCAAGAGAAATCCTGCTTCACGATTCTGTGAGGCAGGATTTCATATTGTATGCACGCAAATACTGCATGGGAGTTTGTCCGGTATACTTCTTAAAGTCCTTAATGAAATGATTCGTGTCGCTATAACCACTATCCGCGGTAATGCGAACCAAATCTTTCTGTACTCGAAAAGCAGTATAAGCATGGATGAACCGCTGCAAAGAAGAGTAACACTTGGGCGTCATGCCGACTGCTTCGGAAAAGTTTCGTTCCAGCCATTTATAGTTAACGCCTAAATGAGACTTTAATTCATCGATGGATAATGTTCCTTTATGCAACTTGATATAGCGAATGGCCTCATCCAGCAGCTTATTAGATTTTTCATTTACGGATAGGACATCGCGGATACAGTTTTCTAAAAGTTCTATCTTCTCTTCCACTTCCCCACATTGCTGCATTTCTTCCAGCAAAGCATCCGAATCATGAAATACGGATTGCAGATTCCAGAAAGGACGGGTATTGAGTTTTTTAGCATCCAACCCAAACAAGCGGTAAAAAGATGCAGGTTTAAACCGTACTATCAGCAGATAAGTGCCCTTCCCGGAGAAACGGACAACCATCTTTTCAAAAGACCTTGTACTGAACCAACCTGATTTGAATCTGGAAGTTGCCTCATTATACTCCAGCTCTACTTCATCTTCCGCCTCGGACAGGAATGCTAACATAGGTGTTCCGTCATTATACACCAAGCTATCGGATAAATTGCAGCAAGGGAAGATAAAGAAACTATCGACGTACTCTTGCAGATCTTTTGCAGGAGTCATTGTCCTTATCCCCTCAAGAGAGGCGAAAGGATGTGATATGATATGTTCTAATAGGCTTACCGGCATGCGTGCAAAAGTACATAAATATAGGATAGTACAGAACGATATGTCTAAAATTTACCATAAGGGTTGATGGCTATGGACTACTTTTGCCTAAAAAAGTAATATGATTAAGCCGATAACTATTTACGGGAATCCCGTACTGAGAAAAGAATGTGTGAGTATAGATGAGACGTATCCGAGTATCCAGGAAGTCATAGAGACGATGTGGCAGACACTGAGAAATGCGGACGGTTGCGGTCTGGCTGCTCCACAAATCAATCTTCCTATCAAGTTATTTGTAGTGAACAGCCGGGATAGCTATGCATATATGTCTGCCAGAGAAAGGGAACGTTTCTTTGCAAAAGATGATTGCGGGATAGAAGAAACATTTATAAATGCGGAAATAACAGGATACAGTGACGAGGTATGGACTACGGGAGAAGGTTGCCTGAGTATTCCTGATCTGTATGAGGAAGTGACACGACCCTGGTCCATAACAATAAAGTATCAGGATAAGGAATTTAATGAGCAAGTCAAGGTTTATCATGGATATACGGCACGAATCATCCAACATGAGTTTGAGCATACGGAAGGGAAACTGTATATAGATCATTTGTCGCCTTTCAGGAAACAATTATTGCGGAACAAACTGACACGTATCCTAAAAGGAAAGATAAATGCGTCATATCCAACACAAAAGTCATATTAAACCGAAGATTATGCCTGACTTTTCGTATTTTTGTTGCAAGTATCATTCCTTAAAGAGTATCCATTTCCGAATAATGCACCAAAAAGAATATGAAGTTAACCGTATTAATAGATAACAACACCTACATCGATGAATATTATATAGGTGAACCTGCCCTGAGCTATTACATAGAAGATGAAAATGAACGCCTTCTGTTTGATACCGGATACTCTGACGCATTCATCAGAAATGCGCAGGCGATGAATATAGATTTATCTGCAATATCCACCCTCATACTTTCGCACGGTCATAATGACCATACAGGTGGGATAAAATATCTGATGAACCAATATCCAGATTGCAATTGCAGGATTGTGGCTCATCCGGACGTATTTAAAAAGAGAATCTACAATGAACTTCACATAGGTTCTCCGCTGGCAGAAAAGGATGTGAAAAAGATGATGAACTTACATTTGACCAAGCAGCCCGTCAAAGTAAGTAAGAACATAACTTTTCTTGGGGAAATACCGATGATGAATGACTTTGAGCGCCGGCATGCCATAGGAGTTATCGAAGAAGGTGAACGGTTTGAAGATTATGTAATGGATGATTCCGCCATTGTGTACCAGGGAAAAGACGGTTTATTCATTATCACAGGCTGTTCCCATAGCGGAATATGCAATATCATTGAATATGCCAAAGAGGTATGCAATGAACAGAAGATTGTTGGAGTTATAGGTGGTTTTCATCTGTTCAAGCTGTCGGAAAGGCTTACGAGAACGATAGATTATTTTCAAAAGAATGGTATCGAAGAACTGTATCCATGTCATTGCGTCTCTTTCAAAGCGAAAGCGGAAATACATAAGTCAATACCCGTACACGAAGTGGGTGTCGGACTAAAAATAGAGATCGAATAGTAACCTAAATAATGAAGTTATGAAAGCATTCAGTTTATTAGTAGCACTTATGGCTTTAAGCTCATTGGGAGGAAACGGCAACGGTTTTATGAGCCTTCATGAAAAAGCCATTGATACGAATCGCCCCAATGGATGGTATTACATCACGAGTGGTAAACAAGACAGCCTTTCGGCAGAGCCAATCGTAACGACCAAAGATTTTGCCTCCATAAGCCTTGACTCTTCCTTGAATGAACGGACAGGCGAAATGATATACCAAATTGTAGGAAGAGTAAACGAACAGTCGATTGAAGTATGGGCAGATGCAACCGAACGGTCTATAGGTAAACATATCGGTTTTGTATGTAACAATAAGGTAGTATGCAATCCTCGGGTTAATGCTCGGATTCCAAATGGCTATTTTGCTATTTCAGGCAAAGAAGCTGAGTTTAAAACACTGTACAAACAAGTTCAAGAGGACATTAGAAACGAAGAGATTGCTTCAGAACACAAGAAAGCCTGGGAAGATGCCCGCAAGGTACGTGAATCCATTACTGACTCTACTTTTCTTAAAACTAAACGTCCTATGTCCGATGATGCCATAGGTCCTTACAACTATCAGACAGGTTTTCTTGAAGACCGCGCCTACAACCGGACTGTTTACGTAATAGCTATAGACAGAGCCAAGAAGCATCTTTCCGTCAAGAATAACCAACTGGTATTGAACCTGAAATCAGGAGCAGAAATTAATATTGCAGAAGACATGTACCAATATATCACCAGGTTGTTTGTCGACTGGAATAAATGGGTGAAAGAAGGAAAATTCAAAATCATAAAAACAGAAGAAGGGTATTATGATATTGAACCTACTCCTCAGAAGAAGAAAAATTAAGATCCTTTCTCCAAACCTTTCAAAGCAGCAATAGAATCGGCAACATAAGCATTATCCGGTTCTATGGATCGCCAGTAGCAAAGAGTTCCGATCAGACGCTTCAAGTAAGCAGGATCATGAGAACCTATCCGGCGTTGATGCTCCGCAAGCCCTTTCGTCAGAATGAAATGGACATTCTTGCGTATCTCCCTTTTCTTTGCTTTGGGAATGGTCAGCTTCACACCGGAGCTGATGGAAACGCCTGTGATAATCTTTCTCTTATGCTCACTCAGGAAACGGGTTTTCTTATGATTGATTTCAAACTTTTCCTCCCGAATGATCTGCTTAATCAGAGGCAATATCTGTTGCGCCGAAAAGACATCTCCCGAAAAGGTGAGATCATCCGCGTAGCGGGTATAAACCAGATTATATTCAGTAGCCAGTGCCGCCAGCTTTTTGTCCATCTCATAAGAGATGATATTACTCAGTGCCGGACTGGTAGATGCTCCCTGAGGCAGACATCTGCGTACACAGCATAAAGCCGCAAGCACTCGCGCAATCTTCGGCGGATATCCCATACTCTCGAACATTTTCCGTACCCGCAGACTGCGTATGGAGCCAAAGAAATCATGGATATCAGTTTTCAGCACATAGGGCTTGCCCAGGTGCGGCCGGACATTATCGGAAATGGACATCTTGCACCGGAAACCGATAGCTGCGGGATGTAGATTCACAAATGATAAAACGCGATGATTGATAGTATCCTGAATGGCTTTCAGCTCTTTGTCCGGTGCTGAAATCATACGGTAGCCTCCCTTTCTTTTACCAATCCAGAATTCCCGGTAATGTCCGGGAATATCTTTCAGTATCTCTTTCAGGGCCGCTTCTTCCACTCCTAACAGATTGGCACACTTCACTACTGCCTCCTCGTCGAACCATGGAATGGTGATCGGAACAGATCCGGCTTTCCACCTTTTGTATCCTTCCTGTTTCCGGCTCGAAGAGATAATCTTGTAAATCAACAAGCCGGTGACAATTAGTACCGCTATTAGAATTCCATTCATCTTACATAGATAAAAAAGGAAGAGGATGAGTATTTACTAATGTAAATCGTGGTATTTATACCAGAGTATTTACATTTCTAAGAAAGCTCCTGAGCTTACGAGGCGACTGCACCTCTTTCCTGCTAAATCTTTTTCTCATCCTCTTCGTACGCAAAAATATATCTTTTTTCACTTATAGCGCCAAAGAGAGACAATTTATTTTAATGTAGTAATGTCTTTTTTAATCAGATTCTATAACTTTGCCTCCCATAAAGAAAATATCTATACTATAATGAGTACATCCAAACACCCGAAAGGTCTTTACCTCGTCTTTGCTACCAGCACGGCAGAACGTTTCAGCTACTACGGTATGCGTGCTATCTTCATCCTGTTTCTAACCCAGGCTCTCTTGTTCGATAAGGAACATGCCGCCTCTATTTATGGCAGCTATACCGGACTGGTTTATCTCACTCCGCTCATCGGCGGATATATTGCTGATAAATACTGGGGCATCCGGCGTTCCGTTTTCTGGGGGGCCATGATGATGGCGGTAGGCCAGTTCCTGATGTTCTTCAGTGCGTCGATGCTGGATACTAAAGAGCTTTCCCACTGGTTGATGTATGGGGGACTCACCTTCTTGATTTTAGGAAATGGCTGCTTTAAGCCTACAGTTTCGTCATTGGTCGGACAACTTTATGAACCGGGAGACAGACGCCTAGACTCTGCTTATACGATATTCTATATGGGTGTAAATGTGGGTTCTTTCTTTGCCCCGCTGGTTTGCGGTTACTTCGGTGAAACGGGTGATCCCAATGATTTCAAATGGGGATTCCTGATTGCAGCGATCGTTACAATCTTCACGGTAATTCTATTTGAAACGCAAAAGAACAAGTATCTGATCGGTCCTGACGGAAAGCCGCTCGGCATTATTCCGGACGCCAAACGGGAGCAACCGAAAGAACATAAAACAGTTCAGCAAACAGCCATAGATAAAGATAAGAAGATGCGCAATAATTTGCTTCTCGGAGCACTGACCATTGCCCTTGCCTTATTCTTCTACTGGTGTTTCGGCAACGATTGGGTCAGTATAGGGATATTCACAGCCTGTATCGTCTTCCCCGTCAGCATTCTGCTGGATGGCTCTCTGACAAAGATAGAGCGTGACCGTATCTTCGTTATTTACATTATCGCTTTCTTCGTTATATTCTTCTGGGCAGCCTACGAACAAGCAGGTGCCTCGCTCACCCTTTTTGCTGCCGAACAAACCGACCGTACAATCCTCGGTTGGGAAATGCCTGCCTCCTGGATACAATCTTTCAATCCGTTCTTCGTAGTTATACTGGCAGCCATTATGCCCAGTGTATGGGGTGCGCTGAACAAACGAGGCATGGAGCCGGCTTCCCCCACCAAACAAGCTATTGGTTTGTTGCTGCTCTCATTGGGATATTTAGTCATTTGTTTCGGTGTGAAAGATGTACAGCCTGGTGTAAAAGTCAGCCTTATCTGGCTAACCGGACTTTATTTCATCCATACTATGGGAGAAATAGCCCTCTCCCCTATCGGTTTATCCATGGTAAACAAACTCACCCCTGTCCGTTTTGCCTCTCTCATGATGGGAATCTGGTATCTTTCCACCTCTACAGCCAATAAATTTGCAGGAACTTTAGGCGGTCTTTATCCCGAAGACGGAAAGGTGAAAACCCTGCTTGGATTCCGCATTGAAACTATGTTCGACTTCTTTATGGTATTCGTTATCATGTCCGGCGTAGCCTCCCTTATCCTCTTCCTGCTCTCAAAGAAATTACAGAAGATGATGCATGGAGTAGAATAAAAATTGTATTTTTGTGCCAATTTTAAAAATCGATCCCTTATGGACACCATACAAATAAAAGACAAAAAGTTCACTGTTTCCATCAAGGAACAGGACATTCTGAAAGAAGTAACCCGCGTTGCAAATGAAATCAACCGCGATCTGGCTGGTAAAAATCCTCTGTTTCTCAGCGTCCTGAACGGCTCGTTTATGTTTACTGCTGATCTGATGAAAAACATTACTATTCCCTGCGAAATTTCTTTCGTGAAGTTGGCTTCTTATCAGGGGGTGTCCTCTACCGGAGTTATCAAGGAAGTAATCGGAATTACCGAAGATCTGACAGACCGCACGGTAGTGATTGTGGAAGATATTGTAGATACTGGCCTGACTATGCAACGTCTGCTGGACACGCTGGGCACACGTAACCCGAAAGAGATTCACATTGCTTCGTTGCTGGTGAAACCCGAGAAATTGAAAGTAGATTTGAATATCGAATACGTAGCCATGGAAATTCCCAATGACTTCATTGTAGGTTATGGATTGGATTATGACGGCTTCGGGCGCAATTATGCGGACATTTATACAGTTGTAGATTAAAAGGTTCAGAACCATACCCGAGCCGTGTCTGGTCCGTACCCGGTCCGTACCTCCTTCGTATAAAAGTACCTTTATACGGAGAAGACACGGAGCAAGTACAGAGAAGATACGGACCAAGCACGGGGCATGTACGGACATGATACGGAGTAAGGCTACACGAATAAGGTCAAAGACATGATTTGTAGAAAAGAATTTTGAATTAGGTATAATATAAGTAACAGTTAAATTGTAAATCACAAATGTTGAACATTGTAATTTTCGGTGCTCCCGGTTCAGGAAAGGGAACACAAAGTGAGAAAATCGTAGAAAAGTACGGTATTAACCACATCTCAACCGGTGACGTGTTGCGTGCAGAAATCAAGAACGGCACAGAACTGGGCAAAACAGCTAAAAGTTATATCGATCAAGGTCAGTTGATCCCTGACGACCTGATGATTGATATCCTTGCAAGTGTATTCGACAGCTTTGAAGACAGCAAAGGTGTAATCTTCGACGGTTTTCCTCGTACGATTGCACAGGCAGAAGCTCTGAAGAAAATGCTTGCTGAAAGAAATCAGGGAGTAAGCGTTATGCTTGACCTGGATGTACCTGAAGACGAACTGATGGTCCGCCTCATCAAACGTGGTAAGGATTCCGGTCGTGCCGATGACAACGAAGAGACTATCAAGAAACGTCTTCATGTTTATCATTCACAGACTTCTCCGCTGATTGACTGGTACAAGCAGGAAGGACAATACCAACACATCAAAGGACAAGGTGCATTGGAGGAAATCTTTGCTGATGTTTGCGCTGCAATCGACGCTGCAAAGTAAAGTAACACAATCATAATTTAGAAGCGCGGTAATACCCATGAAAATGATATTACCGCGCTTTGTTATTCTCCCGTCTGCCCTAAAATAACAAGAAACTATTTCACGATCTTCTTTTTATATTCACGCGGGGTACATTGGATTTTCTTAAAGAATGTAGCATTAAACCGAGCTATAGAATTGAATCCACATTCGTATGCAATGTTGGTAATGCTCATGTCTGTAGTCAGTAATTTACGTTGTGCATGAGCTATTCTTAACTCAGCAATATAGTCACTTATTGTAGTACCAAATGCCTTCTTAAATATATGATTGGCATAATCAGGGTGCAGACCTACTGCATCACCAATATCATTGGCTTTAATATCATTACAATAATTCTTAGTAAGATATATGGTTATTTTTTCAATAAGTGTCGTTTGGTATGAAGCCAATGCTATACCATCATCTGAAGACTGCAAGTGATGAGCCATACGAGTAATTCTGGTCTGCATTTCTAATAAAATAAGATCCGATTGCATATTAACGCCGCTATCTTTCAACCAATTATTTAGTAAGAACTCATCATATTGAGAATATTCATCTGTTTGTTCATATAGAATATCTCCTCTGAGCAAGCTGTCTACAAACTGTGTCGGAAGCTTCCAGGATAAAAAATGAGCAAAAGGAATGGTACATACATAATACTTTTCTACATTCTCATAATGAATTATTTGGTGAGGAATAAGTCCCCAGAATATCGTAAACCGCTTATTGGGTATCGTTATTTTTTCGTTGTGTCGCAAGTAAGTGATATTCCCTTGGGGCAGGTAATTTAACTCTATTTCATTATGCCTATCGTATCTGGGCATAACACGGGGTATCCATGTCTCACATGTAAGTCCATAAGGTTTAAACTCCTCACGGAACTTATCAAAACTGTAACATTTCTCGGAATTCATTATATTCGTATATAAAAATAGAGAGTGTTATTCACATTTTGGTGGTAAATTTGCAAAAATAATCTTTAAATGCCATGAAAAAAGTACTTTTCTTCTTTTTCTTTCTTACAGCATGGAGCCTTTATTCAGAGGCGCAAGTGGCTAATGAGGACAAACATCGGCTGATTGTAACCACTGATTTAGGGGGAACTGATCCGGATGATATCCAGTCAATGATACACTTGTTATTATGCTCAAATGTAATCGACATTGAGGGGTTAATCAGTTCACAAGTCTGGATGGATGACCCAGATAAAACAGCTAAAATTTCAGAGGTAGTAGAACAATTTGGAGAAGTTCTGCCTCGCTTGAATAAACATGCAGAAGGGTATCCCAGTTTGAATCAACTGCGGGCAATTATTAAACGAGGGCAACCTTCCTCTAACATGACCGGAGTAGGTCAAGGTAAAGATTCTCCGGGATCAGAACTGATAATCTCGGTAGTTGATAAGAAAAAGGATCAACGCCCCATATGGCTTGCAGCTTGGGGTGGAATGAATACGATAGCGCAAGCTTTATGGAAAGTGAAGCATACACGCAGCGAGAAAGACCTTAAGAAGTTTACTGCAAAAATCCGCATATATGATGTTCTAGGGCAAGATGATGCCGGAGCCTGGATAGCCAAGAACTTCCCGGAAATAGCATATATCAGAAACAAAGAAGTATATGGTTGGGGACCCTCCGATCAATGGCTTAAACAGAATATTCAAAGTCATCAGCCATTAGGCAAGCATTATCCTGACCGGAAGTGGGCAACGGAAGGTGACTCTCCTGCTTTCTTTTATGTATATGCCAATGGCCTGAACGTACCCGATTCACTTGAATATGGAGGATGGGGCGGTCGTTTCTCCAATCAAAAGACGAGTGGTATACGAGGCATGGATTTTATAGTGCGCAGCGGGAAAGATGAAACACAATATGACCCTTATTATATGCATGGAAGCTGCAAAGAGGGCTGTGCCGCCATCAACAAATGGCAGCAGCACATCTGGAATAATTTTGCAGCACGTATGTTGTGGACTACAACCGATGATTATAAAGCGGTGAATCACCATCCGCATGCAGTGCTTGATGGAGACCGTTCGCTAAAGTGTATCTTTAAGAAGGTAAAAGCCGGAAATTCCATGGTTTTAGATGCCAGCGGTTCAACTGATCCTGATGGTAACAAGCTGATATACAAGTGGAGTGTTTATACTGAACCAAGCAGTTACAAAGGTGAAGTAAAAATAGAAGGGGATAATGCGGAAAAATGCAAAGTGCATATTCCTGCTGATGCTGCGGGCCAAAACATACATATCATTTTAGAATTGACGGATGAAGCAACTCCGGCACTTACCGTTTATAGACGAGTAGTGCTAAAAATAAGTTAGAAATGCCCTCCGCTACGGATTAATAAATAAAAAGGAATAAAAAAGTTTGAGGTAGTCTTGGAGAATCGTTACTTTTGCATCGAAAAAGAAAATAAGTATTTTAAAATCAATCGTAAGGAAAGAAATGGCTGAATCGAACTTTGTTGACTACGTAAAGATATATTGCCGCTCCGGAAAGGGCGGACGAGGCTCTACGCACATGAGACGTGAGAAATACATACCCAATGGCGGCCCCGACGGAGGTGACGGAGGACGAGGAGGTCACATTATCCTACGCGGTAACCGTAACTACTGGACGCTGTTGCATTTGCGCTACGACCGCCATGCACTGGCCGGACATGGAGAATCCGGTTCCAAGAACCGCAGTTTTGGTAAGGATGGAGAAGATAAGATTATTGAAGTTCCCTGTGGCACAGTGGTATACAATGCCGAAACAGGCGAATATATCTGTGACGTCACCGAGCATGGACAAGAAGTAGTTCTGCTGAAAGGTGGACGCGGCGGACTGGGTAACTGGCACTTCAAGACAGCCACCCGTCAGGCACCCCGCTTTGCACAACCGGGCGAACCGATGCAGGAAATGACAGTAATCATGGAGCTGAAACTCTTGGCAGACGTAGGTCTGGTAGGCTTCCCGAATGCCGGAAAATCAACCTTGCTTGCTTCCGTATCTGCCGCCAAGCCCAAGATAGCCAACTATCCATTCACCACATTGGAACCCAACCTGGGTATTGTTTCTTACCGTGACAGCAAGTCGTTTGTCATGGCGGACATTCCCGGTATCATTGAAGGAGCCAGTGCAGGAAAAGGTTTGGGATTGCGCTTTCTGCGCCATATCGAGCGTAATTCTCTGTTGCTCTTCATGGTGCCTGCCGATAGCGACGATATCCGGAAAGAATATGAAATCCTGTTGAATGAACTGAGCACTTTCAATCCTGAAATGCTGGACAAACAACGGGTACTTGCCATCACCAAGAGCGATATGCTCGATCAGGAATTGATGGACGAAATAGAGCCTACACTCCCTGCAAACGTTCCCCATGTATTCATTTCTTCCATTACCGGTATGGGACTTTCCGTGCTGAAAGATATTCTTTGGGAAGAGTTGAATAAGGATAGCAACAAAATAGAAGCTATCGTTCACCGTCCGAAGGATGTAAGCAAACTCCAGCAAGAGCTGAAAGATATGGGTGAGGATGAAGACCTCAGCTATGAATATGTGGAAGATGACGAGGACGTGGAAGACCTGGAAGACTTTGAGTATGAGGAAGAGGACTGGGAGGATGACAAGCAATGATTGCTCTGACAGAAGATAAACGAATGTTGGGATACGGGGTTATGACACCGTACTCCAACATTTTTTGTTTCGCAACTACCCGTCGGGGAGGTTTCAGCAAAGGAGATTATGCCTCTTTCAACTGTACGCCTTACACGGGGGATGATGCAGAATCTGTCCGTCGCAATCAGGAATTGCTCTGCAACTCCATGCCTCAACAGCCTAAAGAATTAGTCATTCCGTTCCAGACACATGGTACAAAGGTGGAGGTGATTGATGAAAAGTATCTCAATGCCACATCTGACGAGCGAACGGTCATGCTGCAAGGGGTGGATGCACTAATCACAAAGGAACCGGGTTGCTGCATTTGCATTTCTACGGCAGACTGTATTCCTATCCTGTTGTATGATCGCAAGAACCAAGTGGTAGCCGCCGCCCATGCAGGTTGGCGTGGAACAGTGAATTACATAGTCGGACACACTCTCGACAGGATGCGGGCACTCTACGGAACCGATGGAAAAGACGTAATCGCTTGTATCGGCCCCGGCATATCCTTGCCTTCTTTTGAAGTGGGCGAAGAAGTGTACGAAGCTTTCCGCATGAACGGTTTTGCAATGGATTATATATCAGAATGGAAACCGGAAACACATAAGCATCATATCGACCTGTGGGCTGCAAACCGGATGCAGTTGCTCGACTTCGGTGTACCCGGCGAGCAAATAGAAACATCTGGCATTTGTACCTATATGAGGCACGAAGAATTTTTCTCGGCAAGACGACTGGGGATTAAATCAGGACGTATACTATCGGGAATTATGATAGTAGACACAAAACCATAACTTTTTAATATGAAGAACATTTTGTCCAAAGGGCAACTATCGATTCTCATTGTACTGGGAATTTTGATTCTTGACCAAGTCATAAAGATTGAAGTTAAAACGAATATGTTTTATAATGAAAGCATTCATATCACGGATTGGTTTTATCTTCGCTTTATAGAAAATCCCGGTATGGCTTTCGGTATGCAGATAGTGCCTAAAGCCATTCAGACTATTGCCCGCACAATATTTGCTATCGCAATTGGATGGTATATCGTCATACTTATTAAAGCTAAATATAAGCGTGGCTATATTGCATGTATTTCATTGATACTGGCAGGAGCTATCGGGAATATCATCGACAGCATATTCTATGGCGTTATTTTCAGCAAGAGTACACCCGCTGAAATTTCTACTTTCGTACCTATAGGGGAAGGATATACCGGTTGGCTGCATGGAAAAGTGGTCGATATGTTCTACTTTCCTCTTTTTGAGTTTAACTGGCCAGGCTGGATGCCATTTATAGGAGGGGACAATTTTGTATTCTTCAGTCCGGTATTCAATTTAGCGGATGCTGCCATCAGTTGCGGAGTGATTATCTTATTTTTGTTTTACATGAAAAGTTTAAATAGTAGTTTTAGTTTATGTACCAGATCACCGTATCAGAAGAAATAAAGAATGCCTGCCCCATCTTCAAAGGTGCAGCCGTCTATGCAGAAGTTACCAATACAGCCTTTTGCGAAGGACTTTGGGAAGAAATCAATACTTTCACCCAGGAACTGACTTCCACCACCCAGCCGGAGGACATCAAACTGCAACCCGCCATTGCAGCTACCCGGGAAGCTTATAAACGTTGCGGTAAAGACCCCAGCCGTTACCGTCCTTCTGCCGAAGCCTTGCGCCGCCGTCTGATGCGCGGAATTGCCCTTTACCAAATAGATACATTGGTTGACCTGATTAATCTGGTATCCCTGCGCACTGGTTATTCCATCGGTGGTTTCGACGCGGACAAGATACAGGGCACTGACCTCAAACTGGGAGTTGGACGCGCTGAAGAACCATTCGAAGGTATCGGACGGGGCGTGCTGAACATCGAAGGACTTCCGGTCTATCGCGATGCCGTAGGTGGTATCGGTACTCCTACCAGCGACAACGAACGTACTAAAATGGATTTAGGCACCCAGCATATCCTTGCCATCGTCAATGGTTACAGCGGACAGGAAGGTCTGCGGGAAGCTGCCGAGATGATACAGGAGTTACTGAAAAAATATACTTCTTCGAATGGAGGAGAAATTATCTATTTTGAATAACGAGAAGGACCTTTAATCATGAACATATTCTTTCTGCTGCTGTCATTCGCACTGGCTTATACTCCGCCTGAGGAGAAACCGAGCTTCTCGCAAATGGAAATCAATCATATCCGGGTTACTACACCGGGACTTTTCGATAACGATAAATTGTTAGAATTGCATCTGGAGCAAATACCTGATACTGCCTATTGCTTTCCACTTCCCGGAGGAAAAGTGATTTCTCCTTACGGACGTGGTGGCGGCCGTCACTCGGGTATTGATATCAAAACTTGCGCCAAAGACACGATACGCAGTGCTTTCGATGGCATTGTACGTATGTCGAAGCCTTACAGTGCTTACGGCAACGTAATCGTTGTGCGCCATTCTTCGGGATTGGAAACGATATACAGCCATAATTTTAAGAATCTTGTTCAGAGTGGTGACGTCGTTAAGGCCGGACAACCCATTGCACTGACCGGACGTACCGGACGGGCCAGCACCGAACACCTTCATTTTGAAACCCGCATCAACGGACAGCATTTCAACCCCAATCTCATTTTCGATTTCAAAGAAAGGACACTCCGCAAAGAGTGTATTCACTGCACCAAGAATGGAAAAGGCGTCATCGTGAAGCCTGCAACAAAAAAAACAGCCGGAACCAGCTAAGTATCCAAACGTTTCACTAAATTTGCAACTGTTTTACCTATAAAACGACATGAACTTATAAACAATTCAATGATAGAAAAACTGATTGTTCTTGAGGATATCGACCCGGTTATCTTTTACGGTGTGAATAACGCCAATATGCAGTTGATAAAAGCTTTGTACCCCAAACTGCGCATTGTTGCACGCGGCAATGTCATCAAAGTGTTGGGAGATGAAGAAGAGATGTGCGCATTCGAAGAAAACATTACCAAGCTGGAAAAATACTGCGCCGAATACAACTCATTGAAAGAAGAGGTGATCATCGACATCATCAAAGGAAATGCACCGCAAGCAGAAAAGTCGGGTAACGTCATCGTATTCAGCGTGACAGGCAAACCGATCATCCCCCGCAGTGAAAATCAGCTTAAACTGGTAGAAGGTTTCGCCAAGAACGACATGGTATTTGCCATAGGTCCTGCCGGTTCGGGAAAGACGTATACTGCCATTGCCCTTGCCGTACGTGCCCTCAAAAATAAAGAGATCAAGAAAATCATCCTCAGTCGCCCCGCCGTGGAAGCCGGTGAGAAGCTTGGATTCCTGCCCGGTGACATGAAGGATAAGATAGACCCGTATCTGCAACCGTTGTATGATGCCTTGCAGGATATGATTCCTGCTGCCAAGCTGAAAGAATACATGGAGCTGAACGTCATTCAGATTGCTCCCCTCGCCTTTATGCGCGGAAGGACGTTGAATGATGCAGTCGTAATTCTGGATGAAGCGCAGAACACCACTACCCAGCAGATCAAGATGTTCCTCACCCGCATGGGTATGAACACCAAGATGATTGTAACGGGAGATATGACGCAGATCGACCTGCCCTCTTCCCAGACTTCGGGACTGGTACAGGCACTCCGCATCCTGAAAGGTGTGAAAGGCATCAGCTTTGTGGAACTGAACAAGAAAGATATTGTGCGTCACCAATTGGTAACCCGCATTGTAGATGCCTACGAGAAGTTCGAAGCAGCTACAAGAGACAAGCTACGAGCTACAAGTAAGGGGACAGCAATAAGCAGTGAAAAGAAAATAATATAAATGGGAGAAATTAGGACGCATAAAGATTTAAAAGTATGGCAAAAGAGTATAGAGTTAGTCATATCAGTCTATGAATTAACCAAGCAATACCCTAAAGAAGAACTATATGCTATAACTAATCAAATCAGAAGATGCGTTACATCAATCCCGGCCAATATTGCAGAAGGTTCAGGCAGAAAAAATAAAGCAGAATTTATGCAATTTTTATATATTTCTTTAGGCTCGGCAAGCGAATTGGAAACATTCCTTATTATCTCAGAGAAATTACATTATATAACTTCTGAAGAATATGCTAATAGTTCAAATGCCCTAAATGAAATAATAAGAATGACTTGTGGCCTAATAAACTCATTAAAAATAAACAATACGAGCGCAGCCTCTTGTAGCTTGTAGCTCGTAGCTAAAGAACTGTAATATGAAAGCATTAACAAAAACTGATTTCAATTTTCCGGGACAGAAAAGTGTATACCACGGAAAAGTACGCGATGTTTATAACATCAATGGTGAAAAGCTGGTTATGGTAGCAACCGACCGTATCTCTGCATTTGACGTTGTTTTGCCGAAAGGTATTCCTTTCAAAGGACAAATGTTGAATCAGATTGCAGCCAAATTCCTGGATGCTACTACTGATATCTGCCCCAACTGGAAGACAGCTACACCCGACCCGATGGTAACGGTAGGTGTGATGTGCGAAGGTTTCCCCATCGAAATGATTGTACGCGGTTATCTTTGCGGTAGCGCATGGCGTACTTACAAGAGCGGTGTACGCGAAATCTGTGGTGTGAAGTTGCCCGAAGGAATGAAGGAAAACCAGAAGTTCCCCGAACCCATCATCACCCCGACTACGAAAGCTGAAATCGGTGAACACGACACAGACATTTCAAAAGAAGAAATCCTTGCTAAAGGTCTGGCTACTTCCGAAGAATATGCCATATTGGAAAAATACACCATGGCACTCTTCAACAGAGGAACTGAGATCGCAGCAGAACGTGGTCTGATTCTGGTAGATACGAAGTATGAATTCGGTAAGCACAACGGTACTATTTACCTGATGGACGAAATCCATACACCGGACTCCAGCCGCTACTTCTACTCTGAAGGTTATCAGGAACGCTTTGAAAAAGGCGAAGCACAGAAACAACTTTCTAAAGAATTCGTTCGCGAATGGTTGATGGACAATGGTTTCCAGGGCAAGGAAGGACAACAAGTTCCGGAAATGACAGACGAAATCGTAGCATCCATCAGTGAGCGTTACATTGAACTGTACGAGCATATCACCGGAGAGCAATTCGTGAAAGAAGATACCAGCAACATTGCTTCACGCATTGAAAAGAACGTAACGGAATACTTAAATAAGTGATAAACGGTTTAGTGATAAGTGATTAGTAGATTTATTAATCACTTATCACTAACCACTAAACACTATCAACATGGATTATCCCCAGGAACATATCAAACCTTACGGTGAAGACGGAAAGAAGAGTGAACAGGTAGAAGAAATGTTCGACAACATTGCTCCTGCTTATGATAAGCTGAACCATACCCTTTCATTAGGCATCGACCGCAGTTGGCGCCGGAAAGCGATCAATTGGTTAAAGCCTTTCCAACCGAAGCGCATCATGGACGTAGCCACCGGTACAGGTGACTTTGCCATTCTTGCCTGCCGCGAGTTGCAGCCTGACGAACTGATAGGCACCGACATCTCAGAGGGAATGATGGACGTGGGACGTAATAAAGTAAAACAGGCGCACCTTTCGGACAAAATATCCTTTGCCCGGGAGGACTGCACCTCTCTCTCATTTGCCGATGACACGTTCGATGCTGTAACCGTAGCGTTCGGTATCCGCAACTTCGAAGGGTTGGACAAAGGGTTGGCGGAAATGTGCCGCGTGCTGAAAACCGGAGGACATCTCGTCATCCTGGAACTCTCCACACCGGACCGTTTTCCGATGAAACAACTTTTCACCATCTACTCCAAAGTAGTCATCCCCCTGCTCGGCAAATGCCTGTCAAAAGACAATAGTGCTTACACCTACCTGCCCCAAAGCATCCGTGCTTTCCCGCAAGGCGAAGTGATGCAGGAAGTTATTCGCAAAGCAGGTTTCAGTCAGGTTAATTTCCGCAGACTGACATTCGGTATATGCACTCTTTATACTGCGACTAAATAGAGTGATAAAGTGACAAAGTGATAGAGTGATAAGTGATATCACCTATCACATTACCGCTCTACCACCTTATACATAGTATTATTAACGTTAGCACACTAAGAGAATTATGCAGAAATACGGTTTAATAGGCTATCCGCTGAGACATTCGTTTTCCATCGGATATTTCAATGAAAAGTTCAAATCGGAGAATATCGACGCCGAATATGTAAACTTTGAGATACCCAACATCAATGACTTTATGGAAGTCATAGAGGAAAATCCCAACCTCTGCGGACTTAATGTGACCATCCCGTACAAGGAGCAGGTCATCCCCTTTCTTGACGAACTGGACAAAGATACCGCAAAGATCGGCGCAGTGAACGTCATCAAAATTATCCGCCAGCCGAAGGGAAAAGTAAAGCTTGTCGGCTACAACTCGGATATCATAGGATTTACACAGTCCATTGAGCCTTTGCTGCAACCCCATCACAAGAAGGCGCTGATTCTGGGTACAGGCGGTGCATCCAAAGCCGTCTATCGCGGACTGGCCAATCTGGGCATCGAAAGCGTATTCGTATCGCGTACGAAAAAGGAATCGTCTTACCTCACTTATGACGAACTGACACCGGAGATCATGCAGGAATATACTATTATCGTAAACTGTACACCCGTAGGCATGTATCCTAAAGTGGATTTCTGTCCGGATATTCCTTATGATCAATTAACTCCCAACCATTTACTCTACGATTTGTTATATAATCCCAATGAAACCCTTTTCATGAAAAAAGGTGAGGCTCACGGCGCCGTTACTAAAAACGGACTGGAAATGCTGTTGTTGCAAGCATTTGCCGCATGGGAAATATGGAACAAATAGAGTGAAAGGAAGGAAAGATGAAGAAAGGTATCAAGTACAGTCTGCTCGGACTGTTAGCAGTTATCATTATTGCCCTCACAGGTGCGAGTTTCTACATGCTCGGCTACTCGCTGAGACCGGAGCACAACAAAGGGAAAGATATTCCCGGCTCCTACGAGTATATGCTCAGCGAGTACCCGCAAATCAAGCCTTGGATAGATAGTTTGCAAACTGTCGGTGCTTTACGGGATACCTTTATTATCAACCCTGACGGGGTGCAACTGCATGCCATATACGCAGCCGCTCCCGAACCTACCCACAAAACAGCCGTCATCGTGCATGGTTATACGGACGATTGCATCCGCATGTTGATGATAGGTTACCTTTACAACAAAGATTTAAAGTATAACATTCTGCTGCCCGACCTGCAAAATCAGGGATTAAGCGGAGGACCTGCCATTCAAATGGGCTGGAAAGACCGGTTGGACGTATTGCGCTGGATGAACATTGCCAACGATATTTACGGCGGAAATACCCAGATGGTAGTACATGGCATCTCTATGGGTGCCGCCACCACTATGATGGTATCCGGTGAACCTCAACAACCTTTTGTGAAATGTTTTGTGGAAGATTGCGGTTATACCAGCGTATGGGACGAATTCTCCTACGAGTTGAAAGGGCAGTTCGGGCTGCCTCCTTTCCCGTTGATGTACACTACCAGTTGGCTGTGCAACGCGAAATACGGCTGGAACTTCAAGGAAGCTTCTTCGCTAAATCAGGTCAGGAAATGCAAACTGCCGATGTTCTTCATTCATGGCGATGCAGATACATACGTGCCCACCTGGATGGTATATCCCCTCTACGAGGCAAAATCGGAACCCAAAGAATTGTGGCTTGCCCCCGGTGCCACACACGCCATGTCCTACAAGGATCACCCGGAGGAATACACCGAACGTGTGAAGAATTTTGTAGGAAAATACATCTATTGATGTGATTTTTCCTATATTCGCCACACAAATACATTAGTATGAAAAGATTAATCTCCATAAGTTTATTCCTATGCCTGCTGCTATCCATGCAGGCACAGAAAGTCTATACTACAGACAATATCCCCAAAGTACATCTTCAGAACAAAATGCGCTATGTCTGCAATCCGGACGGCATCCTCTCTCAGGCTGCCTGCGACAGCATCGACCGTATGCTGTATGCATTGGAACAACAGACCGGCATCGAGACAGTAGTTGCCGTAGTTCCGTCTATCGGCAATGATGATTGCTTTGACTTTGCACACCGCCTGCTCAATGAATGGGGTGTAGGAAAGAAAGGAAAGAATAATGGTCTGGTCATTCTTCTGGTGACCGACCAGCGCTGCATCCAGTTCTACACAGGTTATGGACTGGAAGGAGATCTGCCCGATGCCATCTGTAAACGTATCCAGACGCGCGACATGATTCCTTATCTGAAAGATGGTAACTGGGATGCGGGTATGGTTGCCGGTGTGCGTGCCGTATGCGGCAGACTGGACGGCAGCATGGTGAATGATACAGATGATGAAGAAGACATTTCCTTCTTCGGCATTCTGGCAGCAGTTATCGGATTCTTTGTTGTTGCCGGAGGAATCGGTTGGATGGCGGCACGTGCCGCAAGCAAATGTCCCAACTGCGGACAGCATAAATTGCAACGTACCAGCAGCAAAGTGGTTTCACGGATCAACGGAGTAAAAACGGAAGATGTTACCTACACTTGCCGCAACTGCGGACACAAGGTAGTACGCCGCAAACAGTCGTATGATGAAAACTATCGCGGAGGTGGTGGCGGAGGTCCGGTCATCTTCGGTGGTGGCGGAGGCTTCGGCGGAGGAGGCGGTGGCTTCAGCGGAGGCAGCTTCGGTGGAGGTATGGGAGGTGGCGGAGGCGCCGGTTCCCGATTCTGATACACCGCAGAAATATATAAATTGTATAATCATTTAATAAAAGAAAAGTATGAAGAAATCAACTATTATCATTCTTGTTGTTTTAGCTCTCCTCGTCATTTGGGGTGTCACTGGTTATAACGGACTGGTAACTATGGATGAAAACGTAAGCGGACAATGGTCAAACGTTGAAACACAATATCAACGCCGTGCCGACTTGATTCCGAATCTGGTTAGTACGGTAAAAGGATACGCTTCTCATGAAAAAGAAACTTTGGAAGGTGTGGTAGAGGCTCGCAGCCAGGCTACTCAAATTAAAGTAGATGCTAATGATCTGACTCCGGAAAAGTTGGCTGAATACCAGAAAGCTCAAGGTGCGGTAACTTCTGCATTGGGTAAGTTGCTTGCCATTACTGAGAATTACCCCGACTTGAAAGCAAACCAGAATTTCCTGGAACTGCAAGCTCAATTGGAAGGTACTGAAAACCGTATCAACGTGGCACGTACCAACTTCAACAATGCAGCAAAGGATTTCAATACTGCTATTCGCCGCTTCCCGAGAAACATTCTTGCAAGTCTGTTCGGTTTCGAAAAGCGTGCTTACTTTGAAGCTTCCGAAGGAGCCGAAACAGCACCGCAGGTACAGTTCTAAATAAGCATATTCCTACCGTAACAAACGGTTCTATAAAAAACAAGTACCCCTTCCACTCATCGAAAACTCCGATCTATTCGAGTTTTCAGAGTGGAAGGGGTACTTTCATTTTTTAAGATGACTACTGCAAATCCGTTATTGCCTCTTTCAATTCTTTTATCCCGCTCCATGCTTTGAGGAACAAACGAATTCCTATCAGCGTTCCTACGACAAGACCAGTCCAGGCACCTATCAATATATAGCGATCCCCCATCTGGGACATATCCCATATCATACTTGCCAGTAAAGGTACGGCACACAACACACTCACAGCTATCCCCACTTTGAAAGACATCCGGAAACGGCTCTCCGCCAGACACACTTCACGCACAGTCATCTTCAGGCAATCAATCTTCCTTAACAGCAACATCCATGTGAATTGTCGGGCTATTATCACAGCTACAAACAGAAACAACAGCACCCACGTTGACATGCTAAAATCACACATCTGATTATGAACAATATACCAGCAAAAGAAAGGTAAACAGATCACTACAATCGTAAATCGACGCAACACACGATCCTGGACCTTCTTAACTTTACTGACCACCTTATTATTTAGTTGCTGGCGCTGGTCCATTTCCAGACGCCCGAGCCTTTCTTCCATTATATTCCAATTTTGTTTTAATTCTTCCAGTTCCATAATCTGTTTTATTTTAGCTATTCGCTTGTTTTGTAAGTTTATCCTTAATTCGTTTCAATCTTGAAGCTACGGTATTGCGTGGCACACCGACAATTTCCGCAATCTCTTCGTAAGAATTTTCATCCAGCCACAGCAAGATGACGGCACGTTCAAACTTGTCCAGTCCCGCAATGAGGCGATACATCTCTTTCAAGCGTTTGGTCGTTTCACTATCTTCTGCTTCCAAGCCGTAGAGGGAATCCAAGGAAGTATGTTCGCCCCGGCGTTGCTGCTGGCGATAGAAGGAGATACAGGTATTCAATCCCACACGGTAAATCCACGAAGAAGGTTTACCCTTTCCTTCATAACCCTCGAAGCCTTTCCAAAGGTTTATTACTACATCCTGGTAGAGATCTTTAAAATTATCCCCGTCCGTAGCATACATGTAGCAGATTTTATAGATCACTCGCTTATATTCCTCAATGAGGGAAGTGAACTGTTTTTCCTTATTATTTTGTTCCATCTTAAGATAGTCTTTTATACATAAGACGCCCGGTTGGGGAATTAGTTGCAGAGGAAAGAAAAAAAAGAAAATTGAGGAGATATATTACAGGGTGAGGTATGAGCCAAATGATAATTCCAATATTAAATAGATAGAGTATCTCAATTATTATGTAAATAGAGTATCTCAATTCCCCTCCTCCGATGGAGGAGGGGTGCCCAAAGGGCGGGGTGGTAGGTAAAGCAAGAAATACCTATGAATCATATAAATAAGGAATTATTTTCTCACCTACCACCTCCCCCTTCGGGTACTCCTCCTCCCAAGAGGAGGAGAATTAAGATAGTATCACTTGATCATTTGATTCATTACCATCCCGTAATTAATACATTTTCGTCCTCATTATATACATCCATATTAAAAATTCCTGTATCTTTGTTGCATATTTCTTCAATAAGTGGAGAAATATACTTTGTGATTTGGAGATCATTTTATTATTCGTTTTCCAAAAAATCTGGTAAATTTTTACAAGAACGAATAGTAGGTGAAAGACTCCACGGCTGGATTGCATATAACTTTGTTATATACGTTCCGGCGTGGGGCTATTGCTTATTATTTTCTTGGTGGGTTTACCAGAGCCTTTGGGAAGAATAATATAACAATAGTACCCACGCCCTTTTTTCATTATAAAGAAACTTAGGACAAACTACAATTTTAAATTTATAACACGATGAATGTAGACTTTACCTGCTCTTGCCAAATGAAAACCGACTTAGAAAACTCAGCCGATGTATTTTCTTTTTTTGAAGAAAACTATTCTCTGCCTGCTATCGCAGATAATCTGGATACGCTTTCCCCTAAAGAATTGCGCTGTGCCTGTTGCCTGATGGGCGTTGCCTTAGTAGCATTATCCCAGAAGAAAACCATTTGGGAACGACTGAAGACTATGGGATTGGGAAGCAAAGAATAAAGCCTCAGCCCTGCTTCATTACTACCGCCCTCACACAACTCCCTGAGCCATCATGCAAAAGATGCCACCTTTTGCATCACTTGTATAAGAGAAAGAGATGAAAGGTAAGTGTTATCAACATGAAAGGATTAAGTGAAGACGCCCCAAACTCCAATTTCTTATGCAAAGGCAAGGCTATAAGCAAAATAATCGCTACTTTTGCTACGTGAAGATAGGCTGCACCTCAGCAAAATGCAAATGCCGGGGCATTCAGTTTAAACAAATCTCTCACATTCGAAAAAGAGAATGAATTCTCTTTTTACTCATAAAATCGAGATTTTGCACTATCTTTGCACATTCAATTGAAAAAACATATCAACTCATGAGTAACCAAAGATACATGATGCGCGGTGTCAGCGCTTCTAAAGAAGATGTGCACAATGCCATCAAGAACATCGACAAAGGTATTTTCCCGCAGGCTTTCTGCAAAATTATCCCTGACATTTTGGGCGGTGACCCGGAGTATTGCAACATCATGCACGCCGACGGTGCAGGCACGAAGTCCTCATTGGCTTATATGTACTGGAAAGAAACAGGTGATCTTTCTGTTTGGAAAGGCATTGCACAGGATGCACTGATTATGAATATCGACGACCTGCTCTGCGTAGGTGCAGTAGATAATATCCTGGTTTCTTCTACCATCGGACGCAACAAACTCCTCATTCCGGGAGAAGTAATCTCCGCCATCATCAACGGTACGGACGAATTGCTCGCCGAGCTCCGCGAAATGGGTGTAGGCGTATATGCCACTGGCGGTGAAACTGCCGATGTAGGCGACTTGGTACGTACCATCATCGTAGACAGCACCGTAACTTGCCGCATGAAGCGCAGCGATGTGATTGATAATGCCAATATCCGTCCGGGCGATGTAATTGTAGGCTTGGCTTCTTACGGACAGGCTACTTATGAAAAGGAATATAACGGTGGTATGGGCAGCAACGGACTGACCAGCGCCCGTCATGATGTATTCTCCAAATATCTGGCAGAGAAATATCCCGAAAGTTATGACAAGGCAGTGCCCGAAGAACTGGTTTACTCCGGTGGTCTGAAACTGACGGATGCCGTAGAAGACAGCCCGCTGGATGCAGGCAAATTGGTACTCTCCCCTACCCGCACGTATGCGCCGGTCGTGAAGAAGTTGCTGGATGCACTTCGCCCTGAGATCCACGGTATGGTACACTGCTCGGGTGGTGCACAGACGAAAGTGCTGCACTTTATAGGTGACAATTGCCGCGTGATTAAGGATAATCTGTTCCCTGTTCCTCCTTTGTTCAAAACGATTAAAGAGCAGAGCAATACGGACTGGGCAGAGATGTACAAGGTATTCAATATGGGACACCGTCTTGAAGTATATCTGTCGCCCGAACATGCCGAGAAAGTTATTGCCATTAGCAAGAGCTTCAGCATCGATGCACAGATTATTGGACGTATTGAAGAAAGCAACCAGAAAGAACTGATTATCAATAGTGAGTTCGGAGAATTCAAATACTAAATTCAATGAAGAAACTGATTTATATCTTATGCTGCCTCTTCTGCCTTTTCATCACCGTAGATATGGGGTATGATACGTGGGAACAGTTATCAGCGAAACCATTTTCTTTCAGGCTATTCATGCGTATACTTGCATTGTTGGGTTGGTGTGTCATAACTTATGGCGTTGCCACCCGGAGATATGGATGGGTACAAAAACTTTGCAAATAAAATAAATGGCAGACAACAATACCATATTAGAGAAACTCGAAGGGCTTGTTGCCCGCTTCGAAGAAGTTTCGACGCTGATTACAGACCCGGCAGTGATTGCCGACCAGAAGCGTTACGTAAAACTCACCAAAGAGTACAAAGAACTGGGCGACCTGATGGAGGCCCGTAAAGAATATATCCAGGTGCTGAACGGCATCGAGGAAGCCAAAGAGATCATCTCCAATGAAGCAGACCCGGAGATGCGGGAAATGGCACGCGAAGAATTGGATGCCTGTCAGGCACGCCAGCCGGAATTGGAAGAGCATATCAAACTCCTCCTCGTACCTGCCGACCCGCAGGACAGCAAGAACGCCATCCTCGAAATTCGTGGAGGTACAGGTGGTGACGAAGCCGCAATCTTTGCCGGAGACCTTTTCCGCATGTACACCAAATATTGCGAAACAAAAGGTTGGAGGATGGAAATATCCAGCGTCAACGAAGGCGCGGCAGGTGGATTCAAGGAAGTTATTTGCAGCGTTACGGGCGACAATGTGTACGGAACATTGAAATATGAATCGGGTGTACACCGCGTACAGCGTGTTCCGGCTACTGAAACTCAGGGGCGTGTGCATACTTCCGCCGCATCTGTAGCCGTGCTGCCCGAAGCAGAAGAGTTCGATGTAGTAATTAATGAAGGCGAAATCAAATGGGATACTTTCCGAAGTGGTGGTGCCGGCGGACAGAATGTAAATAAAGTTGAGTCCGGTGTACGTCTGCGCTATGTATGGAGAAATCCGAACACCGGTGCTTCCGAAGAAATCCTGATTGAGTGTACCGAAACACGCGACCAACCGAAGAATAAAGAGCGTGCCCTCTCACGTCTGCGTACCTTTATTTACGACAAGGAACATCAGAAATATCTGGACGATATTGCCTCCAAGCGAAAGACAATGGTATCTACCGGAGACCGCTCCGCTAAAATCCGTACCTACAACTATCCGCAAGGACGCATCACCGACCATCGTATCAACTATACCATCTATAACCTCTCCGCCTTTATGGACGGTGACATTCAGGACTGTATCGACCACCTGATTGTAGCGGAAAATGCAGAACGTCTGAAAGAAAGCGAGCTGTAAACCAATAGGTTAAGAAGCAGAGCGAATGAAAGGACAGCTACTACATAAAGTATTTCATACCCTGACGGAAGCGTTTCAAAATTGCCTGAGGCGCTTTCCTTCTACAGTATGTTTTGTCCTTGCACTTACCGTCTATTTAGTCTATTTGGTAGCTACCGACCTGGATGATGACAGGAAGCTGGTGATGGTTCTGGGTTACTATTTTTCTATCGGTACGTTGCTCTCACTCACTCTCCACTTGTGGAGCGAAGAGATAAAGAGCAAGATAAAAGGAGTGATCGTACATATAGTAATGCACGTACTGCTGATTGCCGATGCGGTGTACCTCTACAGCCTTTCACCGGAACAGTCGCTTACCGAAATAGGCATAGCCCACGGAGCCGCCATTCTGGCACTGTGGCTTTCGGCTTTCTTCCTTTCATTCATCAAAGAAAAGAATGACATTCCAAGCTGGAACTTCGCTTCATACACGGTTGGCGCTTTTGTCACGGCCAATGTGGTGGGGCTTATCATGAGCGGTGGAATCAGTCTGCTGGTGTTCTCGCTTCGCCAACTCTTCAACGTGGATGTAAGTTGGAATTGCTATCTATATATTCTTATTATATGTAGCGTATTGCTTCCGATGTTACTCTTCCTTGGCATGCTGCCCAAAGATGAACAAAAACATAACCGAGAACCGCAACCCTCGGAGTTCCTGAACGGCACAATACATTTTCTCTTTCTCCCGCTCATGGCAGGATACCTCCTCGTGCTTTATGTCTATGCAGCCCGCATTTTTATCAGTTGGGAACTGCCCACAGGCTGGGTATCCTGGCTCGTGGTAGCGCTGATGGCAGGATGTATCGCCATTGAATTCGGGTTGTATCCCGTGCGTATTCAGGAGAAGAAACCTATAAACGAATGGATTGCGCGTTGGTTACCCGCTTTGGTATTGCCGATGCTGGTACTGATGACAATCGGCATTATACGCCGCTTCAACGATTACGGCGTTACCATCAATCGCCTTTACCTTATAACTCTCAACATCTGGTGCTATATTGTTTGTATCGGACTCGTCTTCACTAAAGCCCGGCGCATCAGTTGGATACCGATTTCGTTCTCCATCCTCTTTCTGCTAACTTCAGCACTGCCAGTCAATTATGCAAGTATCACCCGGAATATCATGCGCAGCAGCGTAGAGAAAGAGCTGAAACGCACTAATTTAAAACTACCACTCACCCGTGAACAGTACGATGACTGGATGGAATCGCTCCCGGCAGAAACGTCAGTGCAAGTAAACGACAAGTTCAGATATCTGCGCAACTGGTTCGGACGGAAAAGTATAGCCGACCTTGTGGACAAGGATGCCTCATTCTATTCTTCTAAAAATTACGGTACTACCGATACAACAGACGATTCCGATTCCTTCGTATCATACAGCGGCAAGAGTTCACATCAAGTCAGCATCCAGATACCGGACGGGTACCATCAGTTCATAGTCGTACCGGATGAAAATATAAAGGACAGATACTTCCACATACCATACGACTATCTGGAAACAGGAATACTACCTGTTCCCCTTACCACTCAGACTAATAATAAGAACGATACGATCTTCATTGACCTGAAAACAATGGAGGCACTTGATAATCACAAATATAATCAAATGCCCCCTACCCGATTTAAATGTAATTCCGACAGATGCCTTTTCATGCTAACAAGTTTCTCTCTGGATTACAATAAGAAAAGGAAAGATGCTCTCAGGTTACGCATAGAAGGCTACTTATTCAAGAAATAACCAAACGAATTATAAACAGATTAAATAGATTCAGTAATGGATAAACAACAACTTTTTGAAAATATCAAGCGTAAGAAATCATTCCTCTGCGTAGGTCTGGATACAGACATCAAGAAAATCCCGGAACACTTGTTGAAAGAAGAAGATCCGATCTTCGCCTTCAATAAAGCCATCATCGACGCAACGGCTGACCTTTGCATTGCCTACAAACCGAACCTCGCTTTCTATGAAAGTATGGGCGTGAAAGGCTGGATTGCTTTTGAAAAGACTGTGAAATATATCAAGGAAAACTATCCCGACCAATTCATCATTGCCGATGCAAAGCGTGGTGACATTGGAAATACCTCTGCCATGTATGCCCGCACATTCTTCGACGAACTGGACATCGACTCTGTAACCGTAGCCCCTTACATGGGTGAGGACAGTGTTACTCCGTTCCTGACTTATGAAGGCAAGTGGGTAATCCTCCTGGCACTGACAAGCAACAAAGGCTCCCACGACTTCCAGTTGACGGAAGATCCCAACGGCGAACGCCTTTTCGAAAAAGTACTGCGCAAGTCTCAGGAATGGGCCAACGACGGACAGATGATGTATGTGGTAGGTGCCACACAAGGCCGTGCTTTCGAAGATATCCGCAAGATTGTTCCCAACCACTTCCTGCTTGTGCCGGGTGTAGGTGCACAGGGGGGCTCACTGGAAGAAGTTTGTAAGTATGGCATGAACTCCACTTGCGGACTGATTGTAAACTCCAGCCGTGGCATCATCTATGTGGATAAGACTGAAAAATTTGCAGAAGCTGCACGCAATGCCGCCAAGGAAGTGCAACAGCAGATGGCGGAACAGTTGAAGGGAGTGATTAACGCCTAATCACTTATCACTTACCCTTAATCACTAACAACGTGTTCGAACGAAAGATCATTAACGACCCGGTGTTCGGGTTCATCAATATCCCGAAGGGGTTGCTGTACGACATCGTGCGGCATCCCCTTTTGCAGCGTTTAAACCGCATCAAGCAACTGGGCTTGTCGTCTGTGGTTTATCCCGGTGCACAGCACACGCGCTTTCAACATTCGTTGGGGGCTTTCCATTTGACGAGCGAAGCTGTCCAGCAGCTCGCCAGCAAAGGAAACTTCATTTTCGACAGTGAAGCCGAAGCAGTACAGGCAGCCATTCTGATGCATGATATCGGACACGGTCCCTTCTCTCATGTACTGGAAGACACCATCGTACAGGGCGTATCTCACGAGGATATCTCCCTCATGCTGATGGAGCGTATCAACAAAGAAATGAACGGGCAACTCACACTTGCCATCCAGATATTCAAGGACGAATACCCCAAAAAGTTCCTGCACCAACTGGTCAGCGGACAACTCGACATGGACCGCATGGACTACCTTCGCCGCGACAGTTTTTACACCGGCGTAACGGAAGGTAACATCGGCTCGGCACGCATCATCAAGATGCTCGATGTGAAAGAAGACCATCTCGTGGTAGAATCCAAAGGTATCTATTCCATTGAAAACTTCCTCACTGCCCGCCGTTTAATGTACTGGCAGGTATATCTGCACAAAACGTCCGTAGCATACGAGAAAATGCTCATCAGTGCCCTGCTCCGTGCCAAAGAATTAGCAAGTAAAGGTGTAGAATTATTTGCTTCACCGGCATTGCGTTTTTTCCTTTACAATGACATCAACAAGGAAACTTTCTATAACAATCCGGAGTGCCTGGAGAACTTTATCCAACTGGACGACAATGACATATGGACCGCATTAAAGGTCTGGAGCACCCACAGTGACAAGGTTCTGTCCACGTTGAGCCTCGGTATGATCAACCGTAATATCTTTAAAGTGGAAATTTCTACCGAACCAATATGTGAAGAAAGAAAAAAAGAGTTAACTTTGCAAATCAGTCAGCAACTGGACATACCCCTCTCTGAAGCGAGCTATTTCGTCTCTACCCCCAGCATCGAGAAGAATATGTACGACCCAGCAGACGATAGTATTGATATTCTTTATAAAGACGGAAGTATCAAGAATATTGCTGAAGCATCGGACATGCTCAATATTTCCCTACTGTCTAAAAAGGTAAAAAAATACTATCTTTGCTACCAACGTTTGCATAGGTAAGTATAAAATATTCACCCAAGGACAAGGAAATATAAAAAAAAAGTCCGTTATTTGTGATTTGAAACCATCTAACAAGAATAAGACAATGGAGTTCTCTGCTAAACAAATTGCAACATTTATCCAAGGAGAAATCGTTGGAGACGAGAATGCAACTGTACATACTTTTGCCAAGATAGAAGAAGGCATCCCCGGTGCTATATCGTTTCTGTCCAACCCCAAATATACATCTTATATCTACGAAACCCAAGCCAGTATCGTACTGGTAAACAAAGACTTCGTTCCTGAACAAGAAATAAAAGCTACTTTAATTAAGGTGGATAATGCCTACGAAAGTTTGGCTAAATTGCTCAACCTTTACGAACAAAGTAAGCCTAAACGTGTTGGTATTGATCCGTTAGCTTTCGTTGCAGAAACTGCTAAAATCGGAAAGGATGTTTACATTGCGCCCTTCGCTTGCATTGGTGAATACGCAGAAGTAGGAGACAATACAATGATACATCCGCATGCGACTATCGGTAGCGGTGCCAAAATAGGCAGTGATTGTATCTTATATGCCAATACAACCATTTATCATGACTGCCGGATAGGCAATCATTGCATCCTGCATTCCGGTTGTGTGATCGGTGCGGATGGTTTTGGTTTCGCCCCAACTCCCGAAGGTTACGAAAAAATACCTCAAATCGGTATCGTAATACTGGAAGACAATGTAGAGATAGGTGCAAACACTTGTGTAGACCGTGCTACAATGGGGGCAACCATCGTACACAAAGGTGTGAAACTGGACAACCTGATACAAGTAGCCCACAATGACGAAATCGGTGCAAATACCGTTATGGCGGCGCAAGTGGGTATTGCAGGATCTACCAAAGTAGGCGAATGGTGTATGTTTGGCGGTCAGGTAGGCATTGCAGGACATATCCATATTGGAAACAAAGTGAACCTCGGAGCACAGTCTGGTGTTCCCAGCAATATTAAGGATGGCAGCCAGTTAATCGGTACTCCTCCCATGGAGCTGAAACAATACTTCAAAGCCTCCGTTGCTCAACGGAACCTACCGGATATGCTAACAGAACTCCGCCAGCTCCGTAAAGAACTGAATGAATTAAAACAACAAATAAATAAGTAACAAATGTTGAAACAAAAGACTCTGAAAGACAGTTTTTCCCTCAGTGGTAAAGGCCTTCACACGGGACTTGACCTGACCGTTACTTTCAATCCTGCTCCGGACAACCACGGATATAAAATCCAGCGCATCGACGTGGAGGGACAACCTATCATTGATGCGGTTGCGGACAATGTGACTGAAACCACTCGCGGCACCGTCCTTTCCAAGAATGGTGTGAAGGTTAGCACTGTAGAGCACGGCATGGCAGCCCTTTACGCCTTAGGCATAGACAACTGCCTGATACAAGTCAACGGTCCTGAGTTTCCCATTCTGGACGGTAGCGCCCAATATTATGCACAAGAAATAGAGCGCGTAGGTACAGAAGAACAAAATGCCGTTAAAGATTTCTATATCATCAAGTCAAAAATCGAGTTTCGCGATGAAAAGACCGGTTCTTCCATTATCGTGTTGCCCGACGAGAACTTCAGTCTGAATGTACTGGTATCTTACGACTCGACCATCATTCCCAATCAGTTTGCAACGCTGGAGGATATGTCGAAATTCCGAGATGAAGTAGCCGGCAGCCGTACATTCGTATTCGTACGCGAGATTGAACCACTGTTGCAGGCTGGTCTCATCAAAGGCGGTGATTTGGACAATGCCATCGTTATCTACGAACGAGAAATGTCTCAGGAAGACTTCGATAAGTTGGCCGATGTGATGGGAGTTCCTCACATGGATGCCAAGCAACTGGGTTATATCAACCACAAACCGCTGGTATGGGCCAATGAATGTGCCCGTCATAAACTGCTCGACGTAATCGGTGACTTGGCTTTGATAGGCAAACCTATCAAGGGACGTATCATCGCTACCCGTCCGGGACATACCATTAATAACAAGTTCGCCCGCCAGATGCGTAAGGAAATCCGCCTGCATGATATACAGGCTCCGACTTACGACTGTAACCGCGAACCCATCATGGACGTAAACCGTATCCGCGAACTGTTGCCACACCGTTACCCATTCCAATTGGTAGACAAGGTGATTGAAATAGGTGCCAATTATATTGTAGGCGTGAAGAATATCACTGCCAACGAGCCTTTCTTCCAGGGGCACTTCCCACAGGAACCGGTAATGCCAGGTGTGTTGCAGGTTGAAGCTATGGCACAGGTAGGCGGTCTGCTTGTATTGAACTCCGTAGACGAACCCGAACGCTACTCTACCTACTTCATGAAGATAGATGGTGTGAAGTTCCGTCAAAAGGTAGTGCCGGGTGACACCCTTATCTTCCGCGTAGAACTGCTTGCACCTATCCGCCGTGGCATTTCCACGATGAAAGGTTATGCGTTCGTAGGCGAGAAAGTGGTTTGCGAGGCAGAGTTTATGGCACAAATAGTTAAGAACAAGTAAAAGGATTTATGATTTAAGATTTATTCGTGGCTAATAATAAGCGCGAATATCTCATAAATTATAAATCATAAATCATAAATCAGCATGATAAGTCCCTTAGCGTATATTCATCCCGAGGCAAAAATCGGGGAAAACGTAGAGATTGCTCCTTTTGTATTCATCGACAAGAATGTGGTAATCGGCGATAACAACAAGATTATGGCAAATGCCAACATTCTGTACGGTTCACGTATCGGCAATGGAAATACTATTTTTCCGGGAGCTGTTATCGGTGCCATCCCTCAAGACCTGAAATTTCAGGGAGAAGAGAGTACCGCTGAAATTGGTGACAACAATACCATTCGTGAAAATGTTACCATCAATCGCGGTACAGCTGCCAAAGGCAGAACCATTATCGGTAACAACAACCTGTTGATGGAAGGTGTGCACGTAGCTCATGATGCCCTTGTCGGTAATTACTGTATCATTGGTAACTCTACTAAAATGGCAGGTGAGATTGTAATAGACGATTTCTCCATTATCAGTGCCAATGTATTGATGCATCAGTTCTGCCGTGTAGGTGGATACGGAATGATACAAGGAGGTTGCCGTTTCAGTAAGGATATTCCGCCGTACATCATTGCAGGCCGGGAACCGATTGCTTACAGCGGTATCAACATTATCGGGTTGCGTCGTCGCGGATTCTCCAATGAAACCATTGAGAATATACACAATGCATACCGTATCATTTATCAGAGTGGATTGAACACTTCAGACGCATTAAAGAAAATAGAAGAAGAAATTCCGACGAGCCCGGAAATCGAATACATTGTCAGCTTCATCCGTGACTCCGAACGTGGTATTATTAGATGATAAAACGATAAAGTAATTAGAATATGATATACAGATTTACACTTATCTCCGATGAAGTGGACGACTTCGTAAGAGAAATACAAATTGACCCGGAAGCTACATTCTACGACTTCCATGAGGCTATAGTGAAGTCAGTAGGTTATACTAACGACCAGATGACTTCTTTCTTCATCTGTGATGATGATTGGGAAAAAGAAAAGGAAATTACACTGGAAGAGATGGATGACAATCCGGAGATGGACAGTTGGGTAATGAAAGACACCACTATCAGCGAACTGATAGAAGATGAAAAGCAGAAGTTACTCTATGTGTTCGACTACATGACAGAACGCTGTTTCTTCATCGAACTTTCCGAGATCATTACCGGAAAAGAAATGAAAGGTGCCAAGTGTACCAAGAAGGAAGGTGATGCTCCGAAACAGACAATTGACTTCGAAGAAATGGCAGCCAACAGCGGATCGCTTGATCTGGATGAAAACTTCTATGGAGATCAGGACTTTGATCTGGAAGAATTCGACCAGGAAGGTTTCGATATGGGCGGAGGCGAAGGTAGCGCAGCACCGTTCGAGGAAGAAAAGTTCTAATATTATTTTAAATTTTTCATCCGCAGATAACGCGGATAACACAGATTTGAAAGACTTAAGCCTAGAAGAGATCTGCGTTATCCGCGTTATCTGCAGATGGGAAATGATTCTCTAAATACCATTTCCTTATGAAAACCCTGATAGTGCTTATTGGACCGACCGGAGTAGGAAAGACCGAACTCAGCCTGCGGCTGGCAGAGCATTACCAAACTTGCATCGTTTCCGCAGACTCCCGGCAACTCTATGCCGATTTGAAAATAGGGACGGCAGCCCCTACCCCCGAGCAACTGCAACGCGTGAAACATTACCTTGTAGGAACCTTGCAACTCACCGATTATTACAGTGCCGCCCAATATGAAGCGGAAGTACTGAAACTTCTGGAAACCTTATTTACCGAACAGGATACAGTATTGCTTACCGGTGGCTCTATGATGTATGTGGATGCCGTTTGCAAAGGCATTGACGATATTCCGACCGTAGATGCTGAAACACGCCAAGTGATGCTACATAAGTATGAAACGGAAGGTCTGGAAAGATTGTGCGCAGAGCTAAAGTTACTCGATCCCGAATACTACAAAATAGTAGACCTGAAGAATCCTAAACGCGTAATCCATGCACTGGAGATATGCTATATGACAGGGAAGACCTACACCTCATTCCGTACACAACAGAAAAAAGAACGCCCCTTCCGCATCATCAAAATAGGATTGACGCGCGACCGGGAAGAACTTTACGACCGCATTAACCGACGGGTAGAGATTATGATAGAGGATGGCTTGGAAGAAGAAGCCAGAAAGGTATATCCTTATCGGGCACTTAATTCATTGAATACGGTAGGTTATAAAGAGATGTTCAAATATCTCGACGGAGAATGGACCTTGCCTTTTGCCATAGAGAAAATACAACAGAACTCCCGCATCTATTCACGCAAGCAGATGACATGGTTCAAAAGAGATGAAGAAATCCGTTGGTTCCATCCGAAACAAGAAACGGAGATACTGGCGTACCTCCGTTCGGTAATGTAAGTTCTATTCTGATTCCAGTAAACTCTGATAAATCATTCTGATGGATGATTCCAGTTCGTCATATAGCTTCGGTATTGCTTGGATATCGAGGCTTCCTTTTTTGTACCACTCTTCCAGCAATGGCTTCGTCGTACGGAATACTTCATCTTCTACCGCAGTAATTGCTGTCATATAACCGTCACCTTTCTCAGGACTATACAATCTCTCCCAATTCAGATAACGTCCGGTACCCATTCCCTGCTTATAGCTGAAAACTCTGTCTGCCAAACGAAGTGACCAATCACTGAGCAGAGCTGCCTCATATTCTTTGCCGAAACGTACCATTCCGGGAAGAAGTTTACCGGCATCTTTCACCCACAGTGGCACAGCTATACCGGTAGGAGGATAACCTAACAGTGTCCACATGGTAGTCAGTTCGGCCTTTTCACCCGGTTTCACACCTTGTACCACTACCGAACACGATGTACTGCTACGCGGAATGAAATCCTGATCTACAAACCAACCCGACGCCTGAGGACGATTATATGCCCCGCTACGCAAATCAATATCCAGCATACGGTTACGGAACGAACGCGATAAATCATTGAAAATAAACTGTGGGGTAATACTACCCGTAGCCGAAGCTTTCATCAGCACCTGGTCTGCTTCCATATAGCGCACATAACCGGCACCCTCGTTCACCTTACCAGCAAAAGAAAAGTTGGTACGGGCAATATAACCATAAGGAGCGTCCTTCGGGTTATTGGCATCATACATCACATATTTATAATAATCTACTTCAAACATAGCTGCCCCGCCTTGTGCATCGATTACACCAAAATTAGCTTCGATATCGCTGGGCTTGGAAATGGTATCCAGAAAATGACAGAAGTCCTCTACCGTTGCACAAACTTCGAGTGCACGATAAATAACACGCCCATTGGCTGCCCCCCGCTCTTCATCGCCCTTTACATCCACCAGATTATACGATTGTGTATTCATCAAAGCAAATCCTGAGGAATTAGTTCCCATCCATGCCTCTTTCAGATATGCATTGGCGCTATTCACTACAGCAATAAAATTATACTTCTCGCCTTTCACATAATCAATATGGTTTTGCATAAAGTCCGTATCACGGTTTTTCCAAAGCAGGGGGCGACCGTCGGGTGTTACTTTACCCGATACAACAGCAGAAGTACAGGCTTGCACAGGAGTAGCGAACCAAACAATTGCTGCCGCACACAGGATTAATAAGGATATTTGTTTCAACATTAGTTATCAGGTATTTCCTATTCCATAATCTTTAATCATTCCGCTCTTGACAATCACTTTTATTCATATTCTCCCCTTAGGAAAATCATTGGTTTAATATAAATTTCCAGTATTCCGTCTGCACCGGTCTTCACTTCCATTTGCTCAATACTCGTTTGATACGCAGTACTGGCCGGAACTTCTTTACCGCTAATATAGTAACGCGCATTCCTCCTGTTCACTCCCTTTGGCTTGAGAAAATCATCTATTTTCTTAATGTTTTTTTCCTCCTTTACCTGTTGTGGAGTTTTCAACTTCAGAATAATGACCCCATTTATTCCACGTGTGCCATAAATGGCAGTAGCTGAAGCATCTTTCAAAACTTCAAGACTTTCAATATGCGCGGGGTTCAATGCTGCAAAAATCTCATAGGGAAGTTCCATTCCATTTACTATAAATAAAGGCTCATCAGATGGAATAGGAATGCGATCTCTAATAACGAATGTGCCATTTTTCTTCGGAGACTGCGGCACAATGGTATCATTCTTCAAAGTATCTTTGAAAAGTACAAGCTCCTTTGTAGAAGGGGCTTCAGCATGAATAGATATAGCGGCAGACATCACTAATAATAGAAATACTCCCCAAAAGAAGCTATATCCCTGGTGAATTTGTTTTCCTTGTCTCATAGCATTATCTTTTAAGTGATAGAATACTAAACCGTCTCAAACAAAAATACTTAAAAGTAATGATTTAAACAAAGAAATAAGAAACAAAGTTGATTATTCGGCTGATAATTCCTTTAGTCTATCAAGCAAATAGGCCCGTTTACTCTCGCTTGTACCTTCTTCCCAATAGCGGATAATACCTTTCTTATCTACCAACAATGTAGTCGGCGTGACCTGTACTTTAAACAAATTGAAGAAAAATAATTCATCGGCAATATGCGTAAAAAGGAAAGGACGGTTTTCCACTATCTTCTTTATCTGCTCCGCTGTATTCCAAGTAGTAGAGAAATAAGTCACATCCGGACAGATTTTCATCCATTCATTCAGTTCCGGCATCTCCTTGATACACGGTCTGCAACCTGTGTGCCAATAGTTCAGAACGAAAGGCTTTCCAATGATATCCGCCTTTGTCCATACCCGTCCCGTCGTATCCTTTACCTTAAAGTCCGGGAATGGTTTTCCTACCCATTTATCAAGAGTTACTGTATTAGTCGCTGCAATCGCCATCGGCTTTTGCGCTCCTGAACGGGAAATCTGCAATAATTCCTCTCCTCCGGGTACTTTTTCTACGGAAACCCGATATTTCATTGCATAGTCCGGTAAAGTTTTGCCTTTATTCAGACGTATTTCCAATGCGGTATGTCCTTCCTCATCTGTCAGCATAATCATCTGGGCACCTTCATCAGTCCGAATTCCCGGAGGCATACCATTGAAAAAACATCCGTCAATGAGAACATACTTATCACTACTAGTTTGGGCGGAGCAAAGCCCCACCCAAACGAACATCATAGAGAGAAACAAAAAGAGAGAATTCCTTTTCATATAAAATATCTTTGATTATTCATCTTTCAAAGTAACTGTCACCTTCGGCTCCGCCTTTACTTTAGCAGTTTTCATGCCAATATAAGAAACAACCAGTTTATCGCCTTTTGAAGCAGATAGGACAAAGCGACCATCCACATCGGTTATACTGCCGCTTTTTGTTCCTTCTATCAGTATGGCAGCACCTACGACAGGTTCTCCGTCTTTATCCTGCACAATACCTTCCACTTTCATATCACCTTTGGCAGAAGTCTTCTCAACTCCTCTTTTGTCTTTGGTAGTGATATAAATCTGGCCTTTGCCGTCTGTTCCTTTCTCAACACTCATGCTTTCAATTCTTTCAGCCGGTACTACCTCACCTATGTCCGCAACGCTGGAATCAATTTTCACACCATCTACAAAAAAGGTCACATCTCCCCGATTTGCCTTCTTACTATTTATATAGATACCTTGCACTCCATTGACAGTAGTAAATTTTCCTGTACCTTTCACTCCCAAAACCACGGGATCATTAGTATTCTTTAGTGTATAGGTTTCTGATGGATGGTATTCTTCTTTATCTTCTTTCAAAGTAATCAATATAACCCCATTCTTGCCTCTCTCTCCATATATTGCAGTAGAAGCCGCATCCTTCAAGACGCTAAAACTCATTATCCTGTCGACATTTATTGCATTCAATATAGACTGGGTAACTTCCTTGCCATCCACTATAACCAAAGCACTATCCAATAAACTTCCAGGGCGTCTGCTCATCTCTACAGTACGAGAACTTTTCATCTCTCCCCCTTCCAGTCTGAACATTACCGGCAATGTATACTTCACTGCTACCGCTTGTCCTTTCTGCATACCTGGTTTCCACTTCGGCATCGTTCCTACCAACCGGATAGCCTCAGCATCCAGATCTTTATCTACGGCACGGATCACCTTCGGTTCCGTCACATTCCCTTCCTTATCGACAATAAATTGCACCGTAACGCGTCCCTGTGTACCATTCTTCTTTGCAGTTTCAGGATAACGCATATTCTTCTGAATATACTCCATCGCAGCAGCCATACCACCCGGATACTCCGGCATTTGCTCCACCACCTCGAAGAAGGGAGTACCCTGTAGCTTCTCAGTCACTTCTACAGGAATATACTTCACCTCCACGGGTTTAGCTGTATCTTTCAGTACTGGAGCTACCTGTACTGGTTCTTCCGTAGTTTTTACGGCTTTTGCTTCCACAATTGCTGTCAAATCATTAACTTTGGCGGCAGAAATGTCATGCAAACGAGAGAAGAGCAAGCTTGCTTGTTCCATTCCGAGTGCATCCGACATTCTTGAAATCTCTTCTGCGGTTTCCGAGATTTCAGGACGGGCAAAAGCAGTTACTGCAATGGCAGCTACCGGAAGTATATATAAATACTTCAATCTTGCCCACGGATTCGATTTTTCTTTTAACATCATAGTGATACGTTTTTTAAGTTTACTGTGATTAAAGCTGTTGGCCATAGAGTAGAGCCTTGTGCCGACAGCTTTTTTAATTAATAATAATTGATATTGTTTCGCGTCAACGCCTTTTTCAATCACCGTTTCATCCGCCTCATACTCATGGATATTCTGTAATTCCTGTTTCAGCAGCCACGAAGCCGGATTAAACCACTGGAAAAAGATGCAGATATCTGCTACCAGCAAATCCCACGAATGTCGGTTCTGTATATGAGCCAACTCATGAATAAGTATTTCCCGCCCATTCTCATCCAAGTCTTTCTGTGAAATAACGATGTATTTCATCCAACTGAACGGAGCTATATCGTGGTCGTGCACTATCAAAGTCACTTTCTCACCACCGTCAGTATATTTACTCAAGTCTTCTTTTCTGCCTGATCTCAATAAATTGCCCAACTTCAACAACGAATACCCATTACGAAAAGCAAAAAGTAAAATACCAGCCAGGTACACCAATAATGCAACCTGTATCCAAGTTACCGTCACTTCCTCTATCTGCAATTCCGCCACATTTGTAGTATTCATCATATCCGCCAGCATCAGCCACTGTTCCAGTGTCATCATGGTTTGATGAACCTCTGTCTGCTTCTCCACAGTAACTTCCACCAGTGGCAAAAGACAAGATAGCAACAATATGCTCAACAACGCTACCCGGTTGAAACGATGAAACGTCTCACGGCTCAGCAACAAACGGTAAAACAGGTAGAATACCGCCAAACAAACCGACGACTTCAGTATATAGACAAAGAAAATTCCCATATTGACGTACTATTTATAATTTACAGCTACTATTTCCCAGCCTTCAGTAGTTCTTCTTTCATCACCTCCGCACCGGGAAATCCGGTAACTTTATATGAAAGTTTCCCTTCCCGGTCTATCACAAAATAAGTGGGTATTCCCGGATACTCATATAGTTTACCTAATGCAGAACTCTGCTCATTCGTGATCCGATAGTGTATTCCATGAATATCAGGTATGGTGATTTTCCACTTCCCTTCAGGTGAACTTTCATCTGCTATATAAACATACACTACATCTTTCAATTCTTCTTTCACCGGCTTCAGGCTATTCATAGCCCGCATACAAGGGCCACACCAAGTATTCCACATATCTATCAGAACCACCTTACCACGATAAGGACGGGTGACAACTGCCAATAGACCATCTGCGGTAACTGCCGTATCCAGCTGGCAAACTGTATAACCGGTCTTATTTGCACTTTCAGCAAGCAAGTCTATCACTTCTTTATTTTTGACAGTCAAAGCTTTCTTTATTTCCGGTTCGGATATACTGTCCAATGTCAGCATCTGTTTTTCCGACAGCGGTTTCAAACGAGCAAGAGTGGAACCTAGAGGTTTCGCCCGTAAAATATCCTCCCATACAGGCTGCGGTTCAAACTTTCCTTTAAAATCTTCAGTTGCAGCACGTACAAAATCAGGATAACTGCCATAACGTATATAAGGTGAATGAATAAAATCCAGTTCCAGAATATCATCATAATAACTTTCATCTACCGTCATGTCTGCACGCTTCACTCCTTTCTTTCCGCTAATCATCGGAGCATAACTAATATTCCCTTTATACCCCCTGATAGCAAAGAAATACGACATTTCCAGCTTGTTTATCATGTATGTGCGAGCAGCATCACTCAACGATTTATTTTTCAGTATTTCACCACGATTTTTTTCATAAATCTTCGTCACATACTTTTTATATTGAGCCGGAGTAACACCACAAATATTCTCATAAAAATTATCCGCACTATAAATGTTCATCAGTCCGGCATGCTTTACCAGTTCGGTATTCAGAGCGGCATACGTACCCTCAAACCAAATCAACTGCCCGTTCTCTTTCTTTCCAAACAGGTGACTTTCCGACCAGAAAATCTCCGGCAAATTAATAGTTACCTCAAGTTTACCACCCGGCATCAGAAACAATTCAAACCTCTTCCGTCCTACCCGCAATGTCGCTTCACCGGGCAGCATCATATTTGTTTCGTAGCGAAAACTTCCATCCTCGGCCACCGGAACGGATTGACCGAAAACATCAAAGAATAGCCAGTCAGTACAATTGAATTTCAGAGCAATACCATGAGTCGGATCATACCCCAATATACGCCCATATATCACCGTCTTCCCATTCTTCAAATCAGGATCCGGCAGAGGCTGGGAATAATCCAATTGCTGATTCAACAATTTCTCCGGTATTCCTATTTCCGGCTTTTTTCCGTCCAGACGCACTCCATAAATATTCCATCCTTCGTCTTTCTTCTCAGACATTTCGAAAAAGTCAAAACTTTCCGTATCCATAGGAATCGGCTCAAACTTCAATGTCACAGCCAATTCACCAGAAGCCGGTGTCTTCGTCCATAGTTCTTTTGAAAAACCATTACCACCTAGGTAGGCATACGTTTTTCCTCCTATCTGCAATACAGCAGTCGAGTCTATCCTTACATCTTCGCCCGGAATAGAATATATTTTAGCATCTATCCATGTCGTATCCTTTCCCAATGTCACTTTTTCGAATTCGATCTGGCTAGTATTCGTTGCCATGAAATAAGGAGCTTTCACAACCTTTTTCGCCTGCAAACCTACGCAAACAGCTATCAATACAAAACAAGTTATAGCTATGTTTTTCATAATTCTTGGCATTTTAAAGTTTCTATTTCGTTCCTCTCTCCACTTCTGCAATCAACTGTTTCAGGTCTTCCAACGAAATATCCTCTTCTTTTACCAACGATGATACTGCGCTGAGATACGAATTATTGAAGTACTTACTGATTACTTTCTTCAGCGTTCCCTTACTGAAGTCTTCCTTATTCACTACAGCATAATACTGGTACGTGTTACCGTAAGTCTTATGTGCCAGGAAACCTTTATCCTCCAATCCCCTCACAATCGTAGACAGCGTATTGAAATGCGGCTTCGGTTCTTCATAGAAAGCTAGCATCTCCTTCACAAACAACGGACCTTTCTCCCAGAAAAATCCCATGATTTCCTCTTCTTTCGCAGTCAATCCTTTCATAACTCTTCATTTGTTTTTCGCAAAGAACTAAAATATTTAGTTTATAAACTAATTTTTCTCGTTAAATAAGACTAAACACAAAATACCTACATATAGCGATTGCAATTCCCGGAGAAAATCCGTTACTTTGCGCACGAATAAATAAAGAAAGAAAGGATAATCTGCAATGAATGAACCTCATAAGTATCGCGCCACAGACAAAATGAGCGACCTTATCTGTGATAACTACTCCTTATTAATGGTTATGAGCCGTTTCGGCCTTTCCTTAGGATTCGGAGACAAGAGTGTAAAGGACGTTTGCGAGGCACAAGGCGTAGACTACCGTACCTTTCTCGCAGTAGCCAATTTCATCAGTGAAGAACAATATACTTATAGTGGAGAGGAAAACGTATTTTCCATCTCAGCCCTTATGGATTATCTGAAACGGGCGCACACTTACTTTCTCGATTTTAAATTACCTGTTATCCGTCGTAAGCTCATCGAATCTATCGATTGCTCGGGCTCGGATAATATAGCCTATCTCATTCTGAAATTCTTCGATGAATATGCCAAAGAGGTACGCCGCCACATGGAATATGAAAACGAGGCTGTGTTCACCTATGTCGAAAAACTACTTGAAGGCAAACTTGCAGAGAACTATGATATAGCAACCTTTGCCAGTAAGCATAATCAGATTGAATCCAAGCTGACAGAACTGAAAAATATTATCATTAAGTATTATCCGGAAAAAGAGAACAACAACAAGCTCAATGCTGTTCTTTTCGATATCTTCAACTGTGAGCATGACCTTGCTTCACACTGCCAAGTAGAAGACTATATGTTTGTTCCCGCCGTGGCACAACTGGAAAGGAGAATGAAAAATGAACAATAATGTTTCTGTAAAAATTGCAGTCGCTGAAACTTCTGTCATTATCCGAAGCGGACTCACGACAGTGCTGAAGCGCCTGCCCAATCTGAATGTAGTACCTATAGAGGTTTCCTCTCCGGAATCTTTGCAAAGCTATATTCACCTGCATACACCGGATGTATTGATTGTTAACCCGACCTTTGGCGGCTGGTTCAATCTCCCAGCATTCAAGGCAGAAAATGGGAAAGTGGAAACCAAATATCTGGCACTGGTATGTTCCGTCATTGACAGTAACTCACTGAAAGAATATGATGATCATCTTTCTATTTGTGATGATCCGGAAACAATTGCCACCAAAATAAACCAACTGCTTTGCACTGACGAAGAAGAGGAGAAAGAAAATGAGCAGGAGACGCTCAGTCAGCGTGAAAAGGAAATTATCACCTGCGTTGTGAAAGGTATGACCAACAAAGCCATCGCCGACCAGCTCTATCTTTCCATCCACACAGTTATCACCCACCGCCGGAATATTGCCCGTAAACTGCAAATACATTCTCCAGCCGGCCTGACCATTTACGCTATCGTAAACAAACTGGTGGAACTGCAGGATATTAAAGATAACCTATAAAAGAGAGAAAGCATCGTCTCACACTGTCTTTCATTTCCAACTATGGATATCCCGCATAATACAATAAAAATACAATCTTTCTCCTTTTACTTTTAACTTCAACTCCGTTCCTATTTGCTTGTATTCACCAACAAGGCAAATCAAGAGTATAACTGATTATCAAATAATTACAAGATATTAACTTCCTGTCTGCAAGGAGTTAACTTCTTGTTGACAAACTCTTAACTTCTTGTAGACAGGGTATTAAATGAAAAAATCCCCGCTCTTTCACGATATCACATCGGGGAAGACGGGAACCTTTTTTCCTTAATAAAAGTGGTTACGTAATTATGACTAACTAATTCATTAAATCTGATGTTGCAAAAGTAGGGCATTTGCGAAGATGTCACAATCCCTAAAACAAGGTATAATGAAAGGGAGTAATAGCCATAACTAGGTATTAATGCTTGTAAACACCTCTATTTATACTTAAACGCCAATATATAATAGACTATAAGCGCCAATATCATCAAACCAACGACCGCACTCGTAATCATATTACATAGATCTTGCGGAATACCATATCCCATCTCTACTTTATTAAAAACAAGAGTTAGGAAAAGTAAAGTAAGAAACACATTCAATATACGAGCAATACGGGCTGCCATAAAATACTGTACCGCGACATTGCGTTCTGTAATACGTACAGGAAAACGTATCCAACGAATAGGAAGATAGGCAGAAATACCAACTAAAAGGAGACATAAAGTACCTAATCCCGCAGCCATAAAGGAAAAATTAGCTGTAATCTTGTCCTCTATATGAATATACACCCATATTGCACACACCCAGGCAGCAATTGCCAACAATACGGCAACACCTTCTAATATACGATCTATTATAGTGGGATATACCCGGATATTAGGAAACTCTTTAGTTGAATATGGACCAAGATTTAACATAAACAATATATGAATTATAATTCAAACTACTAATCACTTATCACTAACAACTTATCGCTAAACTACGACTCAGGTTCTTTAGGCGGAGGAGTATTCTTTGTTTTCTTCATCCGCCCGCTTTTCCGCAATGCCTCAGCGATAATCCACTGAAGCTGTCCGTTAGTGCTACGAAACTCATCGGCTGCCCACTTTTCAATGGCATCCATAATTGCAGCATCTACACGCAGAACAAAGCTTTTGGTTGAAGTTTCTTTTTTAGCCACGATTCTATTTACTATTTAACAATTTACAATTGAATTTGTATTATAACAGGTTTCCGTTATGAATAAACGATGCAATATCATCCATGACATATCCGGCTACAGGCGACGCCTGGTTATACTCAAACGGAGTAGCTTTACCACTACCTTCCTGTAACATATGATTAAGTTTAGGGTAAGATTTTAAGAAAGCATTTTTATTACGCATCAGCCCGAAGCGCCATAAACCGAAATCCTGCATAGTCACCTGATAATCACGCTCGCCCTGCAATATAAGTATGGGAAGAGCCAGTTTAGATGCTACTTCTACCGGTTTATAGGCGTTAGCAAATTCCCAGTAAGAACGAGGAAGATTCAACAACAAAGAAATCTTATCATCATATTCCGGTGTACCCAGTTTCTTTATATTATCAGCTTGTTTTTTTATTTCTGTAATCTGCTTTTTGGCATTAGCGGAAGAGTCAGTCAGAGAAGATATATAAGTCATTTGTTCAACAATAGCATCTTCAAATGGACGAGCTAAAGCGGCAACAAGGATAATTCCTGTCAACCCATCTGCTTGCTCTGCAATGCGAGGAGCAAGTGTAGCCCCTAAACTATGTCCCAGCACATAAACACTGTCCGCATCAACCTCAGGCAATTCCTTCGCCCAAGCAATAATAGCCACAGCATCATCTACACTTTCTGTATCATAATCGATATTCCGACCTTCCGGCACACACGCTGCACCATATACCTTCGTACGTTTATCATAACGAACCGTTGCAATGCCACGTTCCGCCAATCCCCAAGCCAAATCACGGAAAGGTTTATTCGGACCAACAGTTTCATCACGATCCTGCGGACCGGAACCATGCACAAGGATTACGACAGGAGCCTTTTTCTTTCCTACAGGCAGCGTCAGCGTTCCGGGCAATTTAAAGTCATCTGCTCCCACCGTTATATCTCGTTCCTGCATTTTCTCTTTATTATAAGCTACTGGTTTTGCTGTAGAAGCAGCAGGTACAGGCATCAAACGAATGGTATTCATGCTTCCATCAGCATCGAAAGACAACAAAAAACGGAGACTGTAACGCTCAAACTTCAGATCGCGATAATAAAGTGTTATGCCTTCAGCACTCTCTTGCTTCCACTCTCCTTTTGCTTGAAGTTTTCCGAACTGCTTTTCCGATTGCTTAAACATGTCCTTAAAAATTTCCGGTGATAATTTTTCCTGCAGATTTTTATTCAAGAGAGCATGAATACTGTCCCCCTGATCTGCCACAAACAATTCGTACACATGCTTCGCACGGTCCATATTTGCATCCTGAGCAAAAACCGTCACTACATGCCCCAGCAATAAGCCAAGCACCAATGCCCACTTATATAAAAAAGAAAAGCTCATATTATCTTGATTAATGATTTAACGTACCCGCATTAACAATTGGCTGTGCTGCCTCATCGGCACAAAGTACCACCAGCAAATTGCTGACCATAGCCGCCTTTTTTTCTTCGTCCAGTTCAACAATTTGTTCTTCTGAAAGTTTGTGCAACGCCATTTTTACCATAGAAACAGCTCCCTCAACAATCTTTTCACGGGCAGTAATGATAGCCGAAGCCTGTTGACGACGAAGCATTACCGCAGCAATTTCAGGAGCATAAGCCAGATAGTTAATGCGTGCTTCCACTACTTCCATACCTGCCATGGCAAGACGTTCGTTCAACTTCTGTTCCAACTGTTCATTGATTTCTTCACCGCCGGAGCGAAGTGTCAGTTCTTCAGTATCCGCTTCGTTATCATCATAAGCATATTGTCCAGCCACCTGGCGTAAAGCGGCATCACTTTGTATTTTCACAAAATTCTCAAAAGCGTTCATACGGCTGGCAACCGCATTACCTATATTAATTTGGTTGGTATTTCCTCCCGTATGAGCAGATGAAGCCATTGTCTGCGAATCAATCTCAAACATAGCTTTGTAGGTATCTTTAAGTTTCCATACCAACACCAAACCTATCAGAATAGGATTACCGATCTTATCATTTACCTTGATAGGTTCCACATCCAAATTACGTGCACGAAGAGAAAGTTTCTTCTTATCCAGAAAAGGATTCACCCAAAAGAAACCAGTTTCCTTGAATGTACCTTTGTACTTACCAAAAAACACCATAGCCCGGGCCTCATTCGGTTCCAATTGCATATAACCGGCAAACATTATCAGCCAGACAATGCAGAGAATACCAGACACAATTGCCGTTGGCACACACGTAATAAAGCCAAAGAAAATTAGTGCAGGTAACACAATGAGATGAACAAACAATCCTAAAAAGCCATTCATCTTAAACCCTTTGAAATTCAATTCTTTTGTTTCCATAACTGATAGATTAAGTTGATATCATTTTGATATCACAAATATATTATTTCATTTAGTAAAAAAGACATTCACAATATCTATTTTAAAGAAGATTAAGAAATTCGCCATTTTTTTATATCTTTGCGTGTTTTATAAATTAATACCAAATGAAAAATATAGCACAACAGATTTTACGTTTATTAATCTACATGGTACTGTTAACCCCAATCATGCTTCTTGCACAACCAATTTGTCAAATCCAGCACTTCTCTATATATAACGGGTTGGTACAAAGAACTGTTTCAGACATTGTACAGGACTCCAAGGGGTTCATCTGGTTCTCCACCTGGAATGGTTTGAACAGATATGACGGTTATACTTTCAAAAATTATAAAGCATATCCCGGAGACGGATGTACACTAACAAGTAACCGCATATTAAGAATTGTACCCGACCAACAAAATAACATCTGGTGTCAGACTTATGATGCCCGAGTTTATCTATTCGACAGTCATCAGGAAAAATTCATCGATATTCTCCAACCTTTTGAACAAAAAAGTGGGGAAACTTATATAGTACGCAAGATCTATGCCTTATCTAAAGGAGTCAGTTGGATCGTATGCGATCACGGAGCCTTTCGGGTAGACGAACAAAAGTTAGAAAATGAGGATGAGGGCGCCATAACACCTTATACACCAGAAATCGGCAACCTACCCGGTAGAAAAATTTCCAGAATCGAACAAGATGCTGACGGCGATGAATGGATTTTTACAGATAAAAGCGTTTGTATAGTTGGGCAAAAAACAATATCTGATAAAACCCATTTCACAAGTTTCTGTGAAAACAATGAGAAAATGTATCTGATATCAAGCAAACATTTAGCAATCTATAATCAACAAAACGGACAAGTTCAATATGAAGAAATACCTTTGGACTATTCGCGACTAAACTGTATACTAAGTTTGGGGAAAGATACTATCGGAATAGGTACCAACAATGGTATCATACTTTTCTTTGCAAAAAGCAAACAATTCAGGAATGTAGAAATGCATTTTAACGTTATGAGATTATTTGAAGACAGCCACAATGAATTATGGCTATTCTCAAAAGAACAACGTGGAATTGTACGGTATGATCCATTGACTAACGAGCAGCAGCACTATGAAACCCCTACACAAAATATGCCCAAAGCTGAACTTAGAAGTCGTGACGTTATATTTGAAGATAGCCAGGGAACTTTATGGGTTGTACCTCACCTAGGGTGCCTAAGCTATTATGACCGGGAAGATAAAGAACTAAAGCCATATTACACCGATTATAGTAAACCTGAGTCTAAATTCACTCCGGTTATCCTAAATTTTTATGTAGATAATCAAAAGAACTTCTGGTATGCTAATAATTTCTGGATGGATAAAATTTCATTTTTTCCTAATGCCAGCCAATTGACCACTTTTGATTCCGGACATGAAACCCGCGCAATTATGGTCGATAAGCAACAAAATCTCTGGGTTGCAAACAAAAAAGGAGTCATCCGGATTTTCAATCCGGACAAAACTCTTAAAGGCTACCTGACACCGGAAGGAACTATCAGCCCAAAAGCCATTTCGTTCTCCAGAAACATTTATTGTTTTACAGAAGACGAACAGGGAAACATATGGATGGGTAGTAAATGGGACGGTATCATCCGATTAAGTCCTAAAAGAGACGGAAGCTTCCAGATAAGAAACTATGTACATAAGGAAGAAGACCCCTATAGTTTAAGTAATAATAGTGTTTATTGCATATATCAAGATTCTAAAAAAAGGATGTGGATAGCCACTCATGGCGGAGGTATTAACCTACTTCAAGAAACGGCAGATGGAGAAATCCGCTTCCTGCATAACGGCAATTTACTAAAAGATTATTCAAAAGATAAATTTAATAAAGTACGTGTCATCAAAGAAGTGAATAATACCCTTTTAGTCGGCACAACCGAAGGGCTGATTACTTTCTCCTGCAATTTTGAACGTCCGGAAGAGATTAAGTTTTATACCAATGTGCGCATACCGGATTTAGCATCCAGTCTTAGTAGCAATGATGTGATTTATATTTATACAGACAGCCGTCAAAATTCGTATGTACTCACATTCACCGGAGGCATCAATCAGATTATTTCAAATAATTTGTTAACCGATCAGATTCAATTCAAGACCTACACCAAACGAAATGGTTTAGTGTCGGATCTGGTTTTATCCATGATTGAAGATCAACAGAAAAATCTATGGGTCATATCAGAAAATACATTAGCCAAATTTGATCCAGAGAACGGAACTTTCGAACATTATAATGAAAAGCATTTGCAGAAAGAAATATATTTCAGTGAAGCCTCACCCGCTATAATACGGAATCAGTTGATTTTAGGTACAGATGCAGGAATTTTAAAGATTAATCCAGCAGCTTTCAGCAAAAGTTCCTATACTCCTCCTATTGTATTCACTAGTTTAAAAATACAAGGAGTTCAGCAGCAACTGGATCTTGACGACCTGGAAGAATTAAAATTAAAACCTGACGAGCGAAACGTATCTTTCCAGTTTGCAGCATTAGACTATATTAATCCGTCTTCCATCAGCTACGCCTATCGGTTGAAAGGACTAGAAGAAAAATGGAATGAAGTAGAAAATAGCCGCACGGCCAGTTATATCAATCTTCCTCCGGGAAATTATGAACTACAGATACGCTCCACTAATAGTGACGGTGTATGGACAGATAATGTGCGAAAGCTTTCTGTCATCGTAATCCCCACATTCTGGGAAACATACTGGGCTGTATTAGTTTATATTATCTTATTCATCTTATTTACAGCTACTATAGTCTATATCATATTGTATATCTATAAACTACGTCATCAGATTTATATGGAGCAACAACTGGCAAATATAAAGTTGAGGTTCTTCACGGATATCTCTCATGAATTACGCACACCTTTAACTCTGATTACCAGTCCTGTAGGTGAAGTTCTTGAACATGAGCCTCTCACTCCCAGTGCCCGTAAACTTCTGACAGTAGTTCACAATAATACAGAGCGCATGTTGAGACTGGTCAACCAGATACTCGATTTCCGCAAAATAGAAAACAAAAAGATGAAGCTATTGCTGGAGAAAACAGATATTGTAGAACTATTGCAGAAAGTGATGGATAATTTCCGTCTCATAGCCGAAGAAAAAAGTATTAATTTCCGCCTGCAAACAGATAAAGAGTCAATACATTGCTGGATAGATCAGGATAAAGTCGAAAAGATTATCTTTAATTTATTGTCTAATGCATTCAAATACACACCTGTCAATAAATCAATTACAGTATATGCCCATACGACAAAAGATAAAGTCATGATTTCCGTTACCGACGAAGGTATCGGCATTGACTCAAAGAAGCAACAGTCTCTATTCCAACGTTTTGAGACATTGGTAAATAACAATATTCTGCAACCATCTTCCGGAATCGGGCTATCCTTAGTAAAAGAACTGATCGAATTACATCAAGGTAATATTCAAGTGAATACTGAAGTCGGAATAGGTAGTGAGTTCATTGTTACATTGCCGCTTGACCAGAAGGTTTATGAAGGAAAAGAAAATACAGAGTTTATCCTGAATGATATTCCGTCTGCTCATAACCCAAAACACGATAAGCATAAAATCATTTCCAAAACATCAGAGAAAAATAATATTCTGCAGGAGAAGACAAAAGACACCGACAATAATACGGATCAGTATCCTATCTCTGTGTTAGTCGTAGAAGATAATACTGAATTGAGAAACTTCCTGAACGATATCCTTTCCGGAACCTATAAAGTCTTTGAGGCAACGAATGGGCAAGAAGGACTGGAGCAGGCTCTACAATATGTACCGGATTTTATCATCAGTGACGTAATGATGCCTGTTATGGATGGTCTAGATATGGTGAAAGCTATCAAAGCTCATCGAGATGTTTGTCATATTCCCATTATACTTCTTTCTGCTAAATCCTCTTTAGACGACCGTATTTCTGGATTGGAACAAGGAATTGACGATTACATCACCAAACCATTCAGTTCTACCTATCTGAAAACACGCATTAAATCACTGTTACATCAACGCAAACAGTTACAGGAACTTTATCTTGAACAATGGTTGGATCAGAAAAAAGAAGCTCCTACCCCTACTCTCCTTGTTGAGGTAGAACCGGAAAAACCACAAATTGTTCCGTTTGATGAATTATTCATGAAACGAGTAATGGAAATAATGCATAATCAAATGGATAATTCGAAACTAACGATTGATGAATTTGCCCAAGAACTGGGTATGGGTCGTACAGTGTTCTACCAGAAACTGAAAAGTATTGTCGGGCTTTCACCTATTGATTTCGTCCGTGAGATGCGTATAAAACGTGCCAAACAATTAATGGAAACAGGAGAATACAACGTCTCTACAATAGCCTATATGACAGGCTTTAATGATCCCAAATACTTTAGCAAGTGTTTCAAGAAAAAATACGGAGTAAGCCCCTCTGAGTTTACGCCTAAAGAGAAATAAGAGAATACCAACTTCATTAGTTACTATATACATAAAGGGCGTTCCTCCGAATGGAACGCCCTTCCTGCAAAGAATGTCTAACAAAACCTCACGGCTTCATTAACGACACGTTATTATTATTGTCTCCAACGCGGATCGCCAATCCCCAAACGATAAATAGCAGATTTACGTACCTTATCGGTATTGTTATAATACAGGTTGTTGAGATCAATGCCGCGATGCATCAACTTATCCGGATCATGATGAGGTGGATTCGGATTCTTCATTAACTCTGTAGGAGAAATTCCTTCAGGATCCTGCTCATCTCCCAAATGAACAGCCAGTTCCTCAGTACCACTAACATTGAAATTATAACCAGCATTATTCTTCGAAGCATCAAAACCACTGGAGAAAATTGAACCTTTGGTCAGATAAGCATTAGTAGAATAATTATCCTTGAAATCGTAGATAATAACACCATCACCATTTACTGTACGAAGATCAATAGCCTGTGAATTCATTGTACGATTATCAGATGCATCCTTAGCCAAAATGAACAGATTCTTCTGGAAGATAATTTCCGTGCCACTTGGCACATTACGCATATCAAAGATCTTAGAACCACCGCGAGTTTCAAAGTTTATAAACGTATTGTTCTCAATAGTAAACTTATAACGAATGTTGGCTGGCCAATCAAAGTTATCCTTATTATTAGAAATAAAGGCACCATGCGGCGAATCATAAATAGTATTGTTGCGGAAAATAAAGTCATTAAATACATTACATTTTGCTAATGCACCATCACCAAAGAACCAACAATAACCACCACCTTTATTATCATAATATCCTGAATTATAGAAAATACAATTTTCGATTTGAATTTTCTCAAACGTCTTACGATTAGAGCCTTGCGTACGGAGGAAACCACGAACCTGTCCTTGGAAAGTACAATTGTAAATTTCAAACGACTGGAATGAAACAGCCATACCCATAGAGTACATATTTATAAAGTAGTTACCGGTAGTATTACCATTGTAAAGCCCATAGTGAACAGCTTTCGGACAATCAAAGTCGAGATCTTTGAATATTACCGACTTCACATTGATACCACCCAACTCACCAGTTTGCGGATTACGCCCGAACATGAAGTTCATCGCATTACCACAAGCACCATTGTCATAAGTCCAAGTACCACCCATCAACACTTTAGCATTACCCTTAGAAACAGTTTCGGGATCGGTCTGTAGAGTAAAGCCTTTACAGATAGATACATTCTGAGCAAAATAGTAAGTTTTGCCACCTTCCAAGTAGAAAATCTGCCCCTCAGCCAAGCTACCATCTGCAGTAAAGTTATCAATGATAGTATCAAGGCGGGACGCATTATAGTCGTAAGCACCACGAATGGTATCATTCGGGTCAGCAAAGTGCTTGATTAAAATAGGTTCACCCGCTACACCATCCATACGAATCACACAAGTATTATAAATAGCATCCCAATGTACAGCCACATTATCGTTCTGCACGTTTACCAAATACACACAGTTAGTCTCCAAACCATCAATATCTACATAACCACGCTCAAAATCTTCCTGAGTCAATTTGTAGTTCTTCCACTTGTCGGGACAAGCAGCATTAGGATTAGTAGGTGAAGGCGCCACTGTTAGAGTCTGCATTACAAAATTACCATCTACGACTTCAAAGTAATTCAAGTATTTTTGCTGCTGATCATCACTACCCGAAGTTGCCAACTGTCGGTCTATATTTACCCGGAAAGTTGTTTCAGTCACATCGTTAACCACAATAACCTCCGGAGTGTCATAACGAGGTTCGGTAGTAAAACTACAATACTCAGACCACTGACGACCGCTACCATAGCCATACCACTTAGAGTGGTGCCCCTCACCTTTTTTAGAAAGAGTACGGATGGCAAAGTGATAGGGAGTAGAATATTGGAGATCCTTTACCAAATATTCCAATTCATCAGGTCCAAGAATTACTGAGCCTTCAATATTTTTGGGATTTTCCCAATCCTCGGCCAAACCGGAAGACACGTTACCTTGTAATCCCCATTTCAACTCATATCCGGCACAGCCGTCCACACCATACCAACGAAGCTGTACATCGTTAATATTCACCACCTGACAACGATAGGGGTCGGTATCACCCTTATTTGAATTATCGTCTACACGAAACATGGTCATAAGTTCTCTATCAGCATCCAGTTCGCTCTTCCCGGGAATATAGTCATCATCACTACAAGCCACAAACGAGAATGAGCAGAGACCCATCATGATATATAAGAATTTCTTTTTCATATTGTTGTTTCTTATTTATTGATTACTACTTTGTATAACCGTAATAGTTCTTATAGGCACCGGCAGAACGTTGAATAGCCGCATTCGGATAAGGTAAAATATATCGAACCGGCGGCAAACTGGCATTTGCACTCGGGGCATGAGTACTATATTTGCCATTAGTATTCAGATAAACCAAACCTGATATCTGATCGCAATAAATATATCCATAGAATGAGTACAAACATTGTGCATTCACTACACCTGCATCAGAAGCCCAGGCGTAAGGATACTGAACTGTCAATGCTCTATATTCATCAGGAACTGTACTCACAACTACATCATCATATGGATTGTAAATATCAATAATACGCAATGATGTATTGGGAAATACACTCGGAGTTTGAGGATTTGCACCAATCATATAATATACGGTTGATGGCAATTTGTCTAAATATTCAGGCATTCCGTCATACTCTTCCACCATCTCTTGGTAAGCAGATTGTCCCGCACCGTTTTCACCGCAAACCAAATAGCGTAAGAAGTTATAATAAGTATTTTCTGCCAAAAGGTTATTACGAACCAAATCTTTCCAACGCATGTTTTCACCAGCAAACTCAAACTTACGTTCGTCAAGCACAGCCTTCAGAAAATCATCCTTTGATCCACTCATACTTTCGATATACGAATCAATCTTTTCCGGGTTGGTGAATGCACGTTGGCGTACCTGACGAAGAGCGGCCTTAGCTGCATCTGTAGGGCCATCATTCAGTTCGTTGGCTGCCTCAGCATACATCAACAATACATCTGTATAGCGCATATAGGGAAAATTAATACCTGTATTACCTGCACTTTCCGGATTACCACTTGTTGACCATAGTTTGGACCACTTGTTATTGTACACCGTATAAGAAACACTGATTGTAGGTTCGCCATTATAAAGATATCCCCACAAGCCATTGAGATAATCGCGACGAGCATCTTCTGGATCAAACATAAAGCGATAGAATGCACTCAATGCAGCGCTACTCTTAGCTTCACCCCAAATATTATCGCCACTCGTAGAACCTTCATAGAGTTCGCTTTTCGGTCCATGTACATAACCAACATTACCGGAAGTCTCTTTTGCAAAAGGAATTTCAAAGATAGGATCATCATTACTGTTCACCACATAGTTACATTCATTTACAAACACCCGATAATAAGGCAAAGACAATGTGTGGGTAGCTGAAGAAATTACTGAGTCACAATATGCTAAAGCCGTTTTATAAAGCTCTTTGTAGTTGGCAGGACGTTCCATTTTACCGAAATTAGCTGGATTATCAGTATCCGGACGCAAAGAGTAACCACCCGCATGCATTGCCATACGCGCAATCATAGACCAACAAAACTCCTTAGAGGCACGTTCTACGCCATTCGACAAATTAGCAGCAAACTTCATGTAGGGAGCAATACTCTTCAAGTCCTCGATCAAAGTCTTGTAAACTTCATCACGGCTGACAATAGGCATTACATAATTCTCTACCACAGAAGCGGGCTCAAATGTGAAAGGAATATCACCAAAATAAGTCACCAAATCATGAAAGAACATGGCACGTATCACTTTAGCTTCACCCATCATCTGCATGATTTCTGCATCTTCTGTGCTATATAGCGGACTTCTCTCTAAATAATATACAAAATTATTAGCATACTCAACACCTGAATAGGCAGCATTCCAGAACTTCTCTACATCACTGGCAGTACTATTTCCATCGAAACGACGAAAACTGTTATTTGTAGCCACATCACTGGTATTCGTCGTAAACTCTACATCACTGTTGAAAACAAACTTAGTGAAATAAGCGTCACCGTAAAAATCACCACTCATCAGCTTTGCATATACCCCGTTAAGGGCGCGGTTAATCTCTGTCTTTTCGCCGAAAACCCCTTCACTATCATACTTCGATACAGAGTCAACATCCAAGAAGTCACTGCAAGCTGTAAAACCCAACGAAGCCAAAGCGGCGAAAAATAAATATTTTAATTTCATATTTCTCTAATTTTTAATGTTAGAATGTAATGTTGGTACCAAATACGAAGCTACGGCTACGTGGGTAACGATTGTAGTCCATAGAAGGAGTCAAACCTGATTGTACATCTACTTCGGGGTCGTAACCAGAATAACCAGTCAGGATAAAAAGATTGGAAGCACTGGCATAGAAACGAACCTTCGACATCCCCCACTTCTTAGTCAGGTTACTAGGCAATGTATAACCAATTGTTACGTCTTGCAAACGGAGGAATGAACCATCTTCTACAAAGTAAGAGTGAGTTACCTTATCTTCCACATCTGCCGGATTCCACAAAGACTTACCGGCATTCATCGTAATATATTCGTTAACCGAGCCATCAATGTTAGTATTTTTATACAGGCATTCACCATCCGCACGTACATAAGTCCAGCGATTCTTTTGTGTAAAGTCTGCCAATACGTTGTAGAAATTATTAGTATTACTGATAGATGAAGAAAGCATGTAATTAGTAGCATTATAAACATCAAAGTCAACCATGTAGTTAAAGTTGGCAGTAAAGTCAAAATTCTTCCATTGACCACTCAAACCGAAACCACCTTGGAACTTTGGAGTTGTGTTACCAATCACAGTACGGTCATTTTCTGTTATCTGACCGTCCCCATCCAAATCTTTGAACTTAATCTTGCCCGGCAATGTTGCTGCACCCGAATTAGAATCCTGATAGATAGTGTTAATAACAGTACCTTCATTCGGAACAGCCAAGAAGTTCTGAGTAGGATCGAAATAGAATTCATCCGGACTATAGAGACCATCATAGACAAAACCGTAAATCAGACCAACTTGATCACCCACTCTCAAGCAATAGTTATCATAATCAGGTTTCCAACGGTCATCCAAAATCCAAAGTATATCATCGGTATCATTCAGTTTATCAATTTTCATTTTGTTCATACCGAATGTAAAGTTAGCACTCAACACATAATCCTTACCACGAAGAATATCTCCATTAATACTTAATTCAATACCCTTATTCGTCACCTGGCCGATGTTCTGCATCTGCTTAGTGAATCCCATGGTCGACGGTATAACTGACTCATAAAGTAAATCTTTTGTAGTGTTCCAATAGAACTCCGGAGTAATAGTCAAACGATCACCAAAGAGGCTGATATCCAATGCCACATTGCGAGTTAGGGTTGTTTCCCACTTGATTTTTGTATTGGGAAATTTCTTCCCATCGCTTACACTAAACCATTGTTCGCCATATTGAGTTGCTTCACCAAAGCCTGGACCACCGGTTGCATTTACCGAATACAAGAAACGCCATTGGTCATCGTCAATACGATTATTTCCAGCCAAACCAATAGCAGCACGCAGTTTCAAATTGCTGATTAGCGCATTATTTTCCAAAAAGCCTTCTCTGGAAAGTACCCAAGCGCCTGAAACAGAGGGGAAATACCCCCATTGATTACCCGGAGCAAACTTAGTAGAACCATCGGCACGCATTGTTGCAGCAATCAAGTATTTGTGGTCATAGTTGTAATTTATCTGACCGAAAAAAGAAGCCGTACGGTCTGGAGTAGAAAGTGAAGAAGTTGATTCCCACGGTGTACCCAAAGCCATATTGTTCAAAGCACGATCAGCTTCAATGTTTTGAGGGAAATAACGATTCTTCTGATAATTCTCTTTGGTCTGAGTATGATGAATTTCCGACCCCAGCAATGCAGACCAGTTGTGAAGTTGTCCTGTTTTAAACGAGTAATTAGCAGTATTAATCCAAGTATAAGACTCTTTACGCTTGTCTTTAATTTCAGCAACCGGCATTTTCGAATTATCCTGACCTGTTTTGGTCAAGCGACCGAAAAAGTTATTTTCATCAGAAAATTGGATAGAATGAGCAGCTTCGGTACGAAGTGTTAAACCTTCAATAGGTTTCCAATCCAAAGAGAACTGATTAGTGTAACTGTAAGCATGCTTCAACTTTACATTCTGACCGATATCGCTCTTCGGATTAGTGTAAGCGAAGATTGCTTCATCGTCCGGATCAACTGTTGCCGGATCCCAGGTTGCAAATTCACGCAAACCGTTTGAGGGGCGATAGCGTAATACATCAATAATACCACCGCTACCGACTTTATCACCACCGGCTCCTGTGTCACGACGATATGTAAAACGAGGATTCATTGTTAATGTCAAGTTCTTGGTTAACTGAGCATTAATTTTAACGTTCAAGTTAGTACGACGAACACCGGACCCCAAAATAATACCTTTATCCTCCGATTGAGTCAAAGAAGTATTGAAACGGAACTTCTCGGAACCACCACCAACTGTTACATTAGTAGAATAGTTCAACGGAGTTTCTCCCATTACCTGATCTTGCCAGTCATGAGTAGGAGCATACTTATATAAATCCAAGTCGTTCGGATTACCAAAGTTAGCGCGAAAATATTTAGCCGGACCACTACGCATACCGCCATTTGAAGCAGCCCAGTCATATTGATACTGTACATAGTCGTAAGCATCCATCAAATCAAGTTTTTTAGAAAGCTTGCTTACTGACATTTGAGCATTCACACCTACAGTTATCTTACCCTGTTGAGCAGATTTCGTAGTCACAATTACAACACCATTACCACCCTTTGCACCGTAAATAGCAGTCAAAGAAGCATCCTTCAACACGTCGATGGAAGCAATGTCCGTCGGTGGAATGTCATTAATATTGTCTACCTGAAAACCGTCTACGATATAAAGCGGGTCATTACTTTGCGTCACGGACGTACCTCCACGCACACGGATATTGATATCAGCTCCCGGAGCACCATCGACCGTGGTTACCTGTACACCAGCAATCTTACCTTGCAGAGCTACAGCAGCTGAAGTAACAGGAACAGCAGCCAATTTGGCACCTGAAACAGAACCGACGGAACCCGTCAAATCCTTTCTCGCCTTACTGCCATAGCCAATAACAACCACTTCATCAAGTGCTTGTGAATCATCCTTCAAGACAACTTTTAGTTCTTTACCGGCAACGGCATCCAGTTCCTGGGTTTCCATACCGATATAGGAAATCACCAGTTTTTTACCTTTAGCGACAGTTAACGTAAAGTGACCATCTAAATCAGTGGTAACACCATTGGAAGTATTACCTTTTTCCACTACAGTGGCACCGATAACCGTCTCCCCCTGTGAGTCTGTCACAGTGCCTTTCACTGTAATGTTTTGAGCAAACACTCCGACAGGCACCATTAATAACAACGCCAATAATAGGAGTAATCTACTCTTCATCTTTCCATTTTTTTGTTTCATGATAGCATTACTTGGTTAAACAATATAATTAAATTATTCATAAACTCTCATTCAGAAATAAGCTGGTCCATAATCTCGATTATCTTCCGAAAAACGGCAATCATCAATACTTATATATCCGGTAATATTATACGTATAAATAGGTAACTGAATAGTGCAGCTATAATGCTGAGGATCATCTTCCGAATTATAAAGGGTGACATACCTATATGTATAATCTAAATAACACAACATATATCTCATATAAATACATTGCGCTTTACCCTCCCATCTATCGGGACCACCATTCAATATTATTTTAAAACTTAAATAATCAAATTTTTCTTCATTGGCAGGTACACGAATCTTATTAGCAGGATAAACAGGTAATTGTTCTTCAACGATTTGATCTTCGCCCCAATAAATTCCAGTGCCACCAAATTGAATTCTATATTTTCCATCCTTATAATATCTTCGAGTATATTGACCTTCTTCATTTAATGTCGGATATGCACTCACCACTCCTAATAATTCCGAACAATTAAACTTTACCATTGCGATAGACAGAAGTAAATCAGTACCATCTACTAGTTCATAATCACAGACAGAATTGATGATAGAAGAATCTCCTAAAGCCTCATCAACAGAGGTAATACTTCGGGTGGAAGATTCTGCCATTCTCTTCTCAACCAACTCTTCAGAGCATCCCCAAAATGCAAAAAGAACTAAAAATACAACGTAAATACACCCTCTACTTAAATTAAAAAGATTCATGTTCATTAGTATTTTCATTTAAAGTATAACATAATAGTATCTAAATTCATCACAGGTTGTAAAACAGCAACTTTCGGCAGCTACACTGAAGAGATTCAACAGAATATTTATCACCAACAAGACGATGAATATTGCCAACATAAAGAAGATGCATTGATTGAAAGTAACGCCTTTATTTCTGATCTCCTAACTTCAGTTTCAAGAAGGCAGGAAAAAATCATCACTATATTTTTCATTTCCATAGTTATAGTATTTAATTCTAAAAAATATCACTTAGATTTTCTGATACAAAAGTCCGAAAAGGTATTTAGTTAAGGGGGGAAAAATTATCGCAATAGGTGGAAACGAATGTTCACAATGTTTAAAAACAGCTTTCTGGGTAGTCACAAGCCCGACAATACACCTAAGGAAACAAATATTCCACATAGCTATATAATAATTACACATCCATGCTTCCTTTACCGAAGTGCTGAAAAATCCACCTACATTTACTATCAGAATACATAGTAGTAAAACAGATAATTTATATCTTTGCAAAGCAGTTACAAATTAGTCAATACTATGAAAAAGTGCATTATACTACAAATCAATTATTTAATATTGATTTGTCTTTTTATCCCCTGTGTAGCCATTGCACAACCGATTTGCCAAATTCAACGTTTCTCCGCTTACAACGGATTGGCACAAAGGTCTGTCACCAATATCCTGCAAGATTCAAAAGGGTTTATCTGGTTTTCCACTTGGAATGGCTTAAATAAATTCGATGGATACACTTTCAAAAACTATAAAGCATTTCCGGGAGACGGATGTACTTTAACCAGTAATCGTTTAGCCAAAATCACACAGACACAAACCTGTGACATCTGGTGTCAGACTTATGACTTACGAATCTATCTATTCGATAGCCGCCGGGAAAAATTCATAGATATCTTACGCCCTTATGAAAACGAAAAACAGCAGACCTACGCTGTACAGAACGTCTATACATTACCCAAAGGCGTCAGTTGGATCGTATGTGATCGTGGAGCATTCCGTATTGACGAACAAGCGTACAAGGCTCAGGAAGGAGAAGGAATAACCTTATATAATATCGAAGAGAAGAACCTGAAAGGGGATCAAATAATCACTATTTTTCAAGATAGCGATGGGGACGAATGGATATTAACCAACAAAGGAATTTCAATCATTGGCAAAAAGAAAATAGAATCTGATATTCCATTCAAGAATATCAAAGAAGATAATGGCAATATATATCTAGTATCTGCCAACAACCAGTTAGTGATATATCTACCCCAGACACAGCAACTTCAGTTTCATGAAATGCCCTTTTCAACCTCCAATGCTATCAATTCTATCAGTAGACTGGGAAAAGATAGCATAGGACTGTGCACAAATAATGGACTCTATATTTACTTTGCGGAAAATCAAAGATACAGATTAATAGATCCCCGCACTCCTACCAATCCCTCTACCGAAGTTTTATCCGTATTCAGAGACAGTTTCGGCGAATTATGGTTATACTCCGAAATGCCCGGAGTAGTGCGTTATAACTTAGAGACAGAAGAGAAACAACATTATATTACTCCCAAAGAGGATCTGCCAAAAGCCGAACGATTAAGTCGCGACCTGATATTCGAAGATAAGCAAGGAACATTGTGGATGGTTCCACATAGAGGTGGCTTCTCCTATTATGATCGAAAGAACAAACAACTGAAGCCCTATTATACTGATTATAATAATCCTGATACAAAATTCAATCCCGTCATTCTGAATTCTTTTTTAGATCAGCAGGGAAATCTCTGGATATGTAATCACTGGGACGTTACAAAAATCTCATTTTCTACCTACGCATGTTCACTACAAGCCATAGATGCCAGCTTTGAAACACGCGCTTTCTTGATAGATGAAAAAGATGAGCTTTGGACAGCCAGCAAAAAAGGATATGTACGAATTTATCAGCCGGATGGAAGTTTAAAAGGATATCTGACTCCCGCAGGAATCATCAGTTCACAACCTATTTCTTTCCAAAAAAACATCTACTGCTTTATGGAAGATGAAAATGGAGTTATTTGGATGGGAAGTAAGTTGGATGGGCTTTTCCAATTAGAAAGAACCGGTAATGATCATTTTCAAATACGTCAATTTACTCATCAGGAAGACAACCCGTATAGCCTGAGCCATAATAGTATCTATAGCATCTATCAGGATCATCAAAAACGTATCTGGATAGGTTGTCATGGTGGAGGACTGAATTTACTGGAAAAGACACCTGAAGGGGAAATCCGCTTCATACATAGCGATAATCAACTGAAAGGATATCCCAAAGAACATTTCTCCAAAGTCCGCTATATCACTGAGGTCAATCAGGCGATTCTTGTCTGTACCACAGAAGGGTTACTAACCTTCTCCAATGAATTTAAACAACCGGAAGAAATCAATTTCTACCGTAATCTCCGCAGTCCCAATACAGTTTCCAGTCTTAGCAGTAATAATGTGACCTATGTTTACACAGATAGCAGAAATACAACTTACATCCTTACATTTACCGGAGGAATCAATAAAGTCCTTTCTGAAAATCTTTTAAGTGAACACATCGAATTTAAACCTTATACGACAAAAGATGGCTTACCATCCGACCTCGTCCAGTCTATGATAGAAGATAAAGAAGGAAGTTTATGGGTAATTTCGGAAAATGCACTTACCCGTTTCAATCCGGAAAAGGAAACATTTGAATATTATGATAAAAAGTACATGCAACAAGAGCTTTACTTTACAGAAGCGGCTCCTGTGCTGGAAAATAATCAATTGCTATTAGGAACAGATATCGGAATACTCAAAATTAGTCCTGAACATCTTCAGAAAAGTAATTATGCCCCTCCCATTGTATTCACCGGATTTAAAATACAAGGAACCTCCCAGGATTTAGATATCAATGATCTGGAAGAACTAAGGCTGAAACCATCCGAACGCAATGTTACTTTTCAATTTGCAGCTTTGGATTATGTAGCGCCTGAATCAATCAGCTATGCTTACCGTCTGAAAGGATTGGAAGAAAAATGGAATGAAGTGGATAACAGCCGTTCAGCCAGCTATATCAACCTTCCTCCGGGAGAATATGAATTGCAAATACGTTCTACCAACAGCGACGGAGTATGGATGGAAAAAGCACGTATCCTGCCTATAACTGTACTTCCAACCTTTTGGGAGACATACTGGGCATGGATTCTGTATGTCGTATTATTCGTGTTATCCACAGCAACTATCGTCTATATCATTCTCTACATATACCGGTTACGTCATCAGATAAATATTGAACAACAACTGGCAAATATCAAATTGCGCTTTTTCACCGATATTTCGCATGAATTACGTACTCCGTTAACACTCATAGCCAGTCCGGTTAGCGAAATTCTGGAACACGAAACTCTCACAACCAATGCCCGTAAACATTTAACCCTGGTGCACAAGAATACGGAGCGTATGTTGCACTTAGTAAACCAGATATTGGATTTCCGGAAAATAGAGAATAAAAAAATGAAAGTGCTGCTGGAAAAGACAGATGTCCTCAGCCTATTACAAAAAGTAATGGATAACTTCCGCCTTATTGCTGAAGAAAAGAATATCAATTACCAATTGGAAACAAACCAGGAAGCTATAGAAACCTGGATCGATCAGGATAAGTTTGAAAAAATCATTTTTAATTTGCTATCCAATGCATTCAAATACACTCCGGCCAATAAGTCTATTACCGTCATTGCCAATGTGGAAAGTAGCAGATTAATTGTTTCCATAAAAGACGAAGGCATTGGTATCGATCTTCAAAAACAGCAAACACTTTTCCAACGCTTTGAAACATTGGTAAAATTCAACATATTGCAGCCCTCGTCAGGCATAGGACTATCACTTGTCAAAGAACTGATAGAACTACATTGTGGCAACATTGAAGTAAAAAGTCAACCCGGTGTAGGCAGCGAGTTTACCGTTATATTACCAATGAATCAAAAAGTTTATGAGGGAAGAGAAAATACAGAGTTTATATTGAATGACGGAAATTCAGTCCCCGCTGAAAAGAAAAATGAAATAAGACCCATGGTTGAAATAGCTTCAATGGCCGACATTACTCCTTCAGAGACAGCCAAAGAACCAAATCAGATATCGAATGAAGAAGACCCTGTATCCATCTTAATTGTCGAAGATAACGTAGAGCTAAGAAACTTCTTATCAGATATCTTGTCAGAAAGTTATCGGGTACTCACCGCCACCAATGGACAAGAAGGATTGGACCAAGCCCGGGAATATATTCCCGATCTGATTATCAGTGACATTATGATGCCTGCTATGGATGGCCTTGATATGGTAAAGAATATTAAGGAAAACAGAGAAATATGTCACATACCTATCATTCTGCTTTCTGCCAAATCATCGCTGGATGATCGCATATCAGGACTGGAACAAGGGATAGACGATTATATCACCAAGCCCTTCAGTGCAACGTATCTAAAAATCCGTATCAAGTCTTTGCTTCACCAGCGTAAAGAATTGCAGGAAATCTACTGGAAAGCATGGTCGGAAAAATTAAACAATACCCAGGAAACCACTCTGGAAGAGAAACTGACCCCCTCGCAACCTCAGATCATTTCATACGATGAGCAGTTCATGCAGCAAGTGATGCAAGTAATGGAAGAGCAAATGGAAAACTCGGAACTTACAGTCGACGAATTTGCCCAGTTACTGAATTTAGGACGTTCTGTCTTCTATCAGAAACTAAAATCCATCATCGGTCTGTCTCCCGTGGACTTCATACGCGAAATTAGGATTAAACGTGCCGTACAATTAATAGACAGCGGAGAATATAACTTTTCACAAGTGGCTTACATGACAGGCTTCAACGATCCTAAATATTTCGGAAAGTGTTTCAAAAGACAAATGGGAATGACACCTTCGGAATACAAAGAAAATAAAAGAGATGATAGTTGAATATTTCAGCTATCATCTCCTCATAATTTTACCGAATGGTAAATGCCCGTGATAATAAACTCTTCTCACAGGAAGTACCTCCTATCATAACAGTATAATTTCCCGGGCAAACTCTCATTGTATTGCTCTGTTCATCCCACCATTCCAACTGGGTATCATCCAAAGAAAATTTAACCTCAACCGTCTTTCCTGCCGGAATACGCACACGCTTAAAAGCACGCAACGTTTTAACCGGTCCCTCTGTATCATCCATTTTTTTGAGATAAACCTGTACCACTTCATCTCCATCCCGACTCCCTGTATTAGTTACAGGAATCACCAGGTTCAGATTTTGACCGGCAGCAATTTTATCATCATTCATTTTTAACTTTCCATATTTGAATGTAGTATAACTAAGTCCATGACCAAATGGGAACAAAGGAGTCTCTTTCATGTACCTGTAGGTCCTTCCAGTCATATTATAATCCTCAAAATCCGGAATTTGAGCCAGGTTACGATAGAATGTCAATGGTAATTTTCCAGCCGGATTGTAATCGCCGAACAAAACTTCGGCAACAGCCTGGCCACCAGCTTGCCCAGGATACCATGCTTGCAGGATAGCCTCACAATTCAGACTTTCCGGCTCCAAAGCTATAGCTGCACCGGAGAAATTAACAAACACAATCCGTTTTCCTGCAGTTTTCAAAGCCTCAACAACACGTCGCTGTACAGCTGGCAACTCGATTTCGGTACGATCTCCTCCCCTGAAACCAGCTGCATCAACAGGCATTTCTTCTCCTTCCAGTGCCGGAGAGATACCACCCGCAAAGATAACTACATCTACATCTTTGATACGCTCCAACAATCCTTTCACATCTATCTGAGCATTTACTCCCATATCAAAGCTAAGATTTGCCGTTTTGTCAAAATGACGATACTTTAATAAAATATCATAAGACTTTCCCGATTCTGCCTTCAACGTATAAATGGAAGTCATTTGCTTCACAGCTCCTTCGTCTTCCTTAACCAGTTTACCATTAATATAAAGTTCATAGGCGCCTCGCATCTGAATACGAAAAACAACGTCTTCTGTTTTTTCCGGATGAAATACAGAACGATATTCAGCAGAAAATCCTCTTAAAATAACTCCCGGTGCAAAAGGAGCAGCCCCATTAGTATTAAATAAGAATGGGGTGGATTGCTGAACTTCCGTAACAGCCTCCCCTGTAAAGGTATTATTATTCCAATATGTTGAATGAAAACCGTTTCCTTCCGAAGTAGAACATTTGTTGAATAAGCTAATGAACAAAGTACTATCCGTGTGTCCGCAAACCGGCTCATAAATAAGATTAGAAGTTGGCAGATAACGCTGCATACCTTCAAGCAAAGTAATGGTATGCGAAGGTAGCCCATTATAATTTCCCCATTGCATAACCGAATCATTTGCATTAGGACCTATTAATGCTATTTTTGCCTGTTTACTCAATGGAAGTATATTATTATTATTTTGCAACAATGTCATGGTTTCACGCGCCATCTGCAATGCCAACTGACGATGTTTGGGTGAGTCCACAACATCCGAAGAAATCCCTGTCCAGACATTCTCATCCATTTCTCCCAACTCAAAACGAGCTTTCAACAAACGTTTTACTGAAATATCTATCTGATTTTCAGTAATAAGTCCAGCCTTTACTGCATCCGGTAAGGATTTATAGCTATTTCCACACTCAACATCCGTGCCATTTAAAACAGCATCTGCCGAAGCACTGGCAGCATCAGGATGCGTCTCATGCTTTCTTTTTTGCCAGAAATCCGATACTGCCCCACAATCTGAAACAACGACTCCCTCGAAGCCCCATTCATCACGCAAAATCTGAGTCAGCAAACGATTACTTCCACAACATGGTTCACCTTCAAAACGGTTATAAGCACACATCACTTCTTTCACTTTAGCTTCCTGAACTAAGGTTTTAAAGGCGGGAAGATAAGTTTCCCATAAATCTCGTGGAGAAATATTCTCAGCATTAAAACTATGCCGATTCCACTCCGGTCCCGAGTGTACAGCATAATGTTTTGCACAAGCGTGAAGTTTATTGTATCGTGCTGTATCGGGTCCCTGCAAACCATTGACTACTGCAACTCCCAAACGGCTGGTCAAATAGGGATCTTCTCCATACGTCTCCTGTCCACGCCCCCAACGCGGATCACGGAAAATATTCACATTAGGAGTCCACACTGTAAGTGCCTGATAACGTGTAAGATTTCCTTTACTATCCAATCTCCGGCTCTTTGCTCTTGCTTCATCAGATACTGCCGTAAAGACTTCATACAACAAACTATCATCAAATGATGCTCCCATACCGATAGCCTGTGGAAACACTGTAGCCAATCCTGTACGCGCGAGACCGTGAAGTGCTTCATTCCACCAACCATACGCTTTGATCGATAATCGGGGAATAGCCGGAGAACCGTTCATCATCAATGAAGCCTTTTCCTCCAAAGTCAATCTTTTGAGCAAATCATCCGCCCGTTCTTCTGCAGTTAAACTTGTATCCTGGTAAGGAAACTTTTCGGGCAATTTGTTTTGTGCCTGTATAGTCATACCGGAAGCTACGACCATACCAATCAAAATCCATCGTTTCATAGTCTGTTACTTTTATAGAGTTACTGTTAATCATTTTATGCAAATATACCTGGGAAAATTAGGTATTATGGGGGAAATTCAGGTACTATAAGTGCACTATCTCAAAATTCGAAAAGTTTCTCAGAGCAGATTAAACACAAAAGGAGGTTGTTCATATGAACAACCTCCCTCCATCATTAACAATCTTTCCTATATGGAATCTTACCTATTGTATCCACCATCTCGGGTCACCGGCTTTGCCCTCACCCTCAAATTTCAATTCCGGTTTGTAATGGAAATCCCCATTCATCGGATCTACGAACAATTCCAGAGATGTCATAGACAAAGACTTGGCATTCGTGAACGGTCTAGAGTCCACTTGGAAGTCAGAGGTCAAATAGCAACCGGAGAAATCCAGGTAGCCAGAATAATCTCCATTTCCGGAATTAATCTTGCTGCCACCATTCGTTCCGGTAAAGACAGTACTTGTCACAGCAATAGACTTCGGTTGCTTATCCAAACGGAATACCTTCGGCATACCAATTGTATAATTACAGAAGATACATTTATTCATTTTTATTTCATCAATAACAAAACGAACATCCATCAACTGATCACCAATCTCACAAAGCGTAGAGTTTTCAATAACGAGTTTCTTCAAGGATTTAGCTTTACCGAAATTGAACAGACCATAGCCGCTCAATGCTACATTCTTCACAATACAATTACTGATTGTAATACCACTTATCTCTACATCACCATTGTTCAAACGCACAAGGCTACGTGGAATTTCACTGATATGACATCCCTCAAAGGCTATAGTACTGAAGCAATTCGTATTACCTATTTCAATGAAGAATTGAGATTGTCCGTCACTTATCAAATCGATATTCTGCCATTTCACAGTTCCCAGCGGAGCAGTAAATGTCATTTTGGTAGCCGTCAATTGAGGCAGCTGACCGTTAATCACATTACCTGCCAAATAAAGAGCCTTCACATTTGTCGGCACAGTGATCTCACCAAACGTATAGCTTTCTCCACCTTTGAAAGCCAGAGTTACCGGTCCTACCGGGGCAGAAGCTAACAAAGCATTAATATCATCTCCTGATTGTACGTCTATTGTTTCTCCTACAGAAGAGCCCAGTGTCAAAAATCTATATTTACCTCTAAGCACATCGCCATTCAGGATATATGCCAGATAATTAGTTCCTGCCTTCAAGTCTTTAATGGAATAAGTTCCTGCCTGTTTTTCAGTTGCAGTTAATTCGTGAGCGGGTTCTACCCATACTGTATCAATCAAAACAGTCTGTTCTTCCCCTTCTCCTTCCACCGTAAACTTCAATTCGGCATGGCGAATATGAGTAGCGGTCTTATCGGCTTTCCACTTCAAGACAGCACCGGAAGTAGAAGGAACAACCTCCGTAAATATCTGCTCATCCGGAGTTTCAAAGAAAAGTCCCACATAACCGGACTCTTTACCTGTTTTTCCATCTACCGCTTTTACACGTACCGAATAACGGCTGGTTCCATCCAAGTCTGTGAACAATGTACGATATTCCGTTTTAACCGCAGTAGTTTCCTGACGATACGGTGTCAAGGTGTCTGCCAGAATTTCCACAGTCTTCACAATATTTGTAAATTCCAGACTATCTCCTTTACTAAATTCAAAGATATACTTTGAAGCATCCGTTATACCTCTGTAACTTAACATTATAGAAGTAGGAGATGTATTATCAGCCACTTTAAATTCAGTAGTACGGAATAACCGGTCATGCCCTGGTTCTATCCCCCAGTCATTGGCATCCTCCTGGCAAGCAACGGCAGAAAATGCCAGAACTCCCAATAAGATATAATATATATTTCTAAGTTTCATATATTCATTCTTTAATAAGTTAACTTTTTATTTTTGCTTATCATATCCATAAGAGTTCTTCAAATACCCTTTTGACTTATAGATATCATCATAATAGATAGAATGGAAATGACGATAATTACAGATCTCATTACCTATATCTATCAGATTCAACTTAGCCTGAATCAACTCGCCATACTTCAAAGTACCCAGCAATTCCGTATAATCATAAGATTTACGCAAACCAGTGGCACAAGACAATATCTTTACTGAATTATCAACTAAAGAACTTTCTTTACCTTCGGCCAAATTCCAATAAGAACGGGGGAACCAATTCGCTTCTGAATAAACTTCCGTATCGGGATTATCGGCCAGGTTACGATAGAAATTGGCTGAAGACAAATCTATGAATTCACCTTCCTTATCATATCTATAGTACACTTTCACCGGGAAATCAGTTGGTTCATACGTTTTATCGAAGATTTGTATGGTATGAGTACCGTCCAGCAAATAAAGCATCGCCTTTTTCATATCCTCTATTTTAGAATCTAGTAATCCCCAACGGACTAAATCCAATTTACGGATACCTTCACCACCCAGTTCCCAGGCACGTTCGTTAACAATAGCCTCAAAGAAATCAGCATCATATTTATTCACTTCTTCAGAACCGGCACCGAAAGCTCTCGTACGAACTTGTTCCAATGCGTTGCGGGCACTGATATTAGCTATTTCACTATTTGAATCAATTCCTTTACCCAACATATAACGAGCTTCAGCAAACATCAGTAAGACGTCTGAATAACGCATCACAATCCAGTTAATACCGGTCGGAGTACGAGCCGTAGCTGTTTGTGCTATAGAACGATATGCATTAGAAGTCCAGAAGAAGCCCCATTTACCCAATTTCACGTTCATTATATCAGTCTGCATCACCTCACGATTTCTCTTCGCATCTGAATCTTTCTTATACTGAGGCCAGTAACAAGCATAATCACGACGAGTATCAGTCGGAGAAAATGAATAGAAATAATAAGCATTTGAACATACATAAGAACCACCGAAACCACGGCTGCCATACCCGATTCCACCGTCCATTGCACGTCCCATCAATGTACCGATGTCACCACTATACCCTACTCCATTAGCTACTTCAAAAAGATTCTCATTATATTCGTTATAATTCAAGCCACAAACTGTTTTCCAGATATGTCCATAATCAGGATCCAATTGATGAGGATTCTCCGGAGCACCAATAATTTCAGCACATTGCTGCTCGGCTATTTCATAATAATCACGCCAATTCTTAGGTCTACCAACATAATAACCTCCTACTTCCTCCATACCGGGATTTCCTTCAACATTAGGATAGTGTTCTACATTAGAATCATCAGGAAACTGATTACCGTCACGAACAGACCATCCTCCTGCAAAAAGAGCAATACGAGCCAATAATCCCTTGGCAAATCCTTTATTCACACGTTCGCAATTATAATCAGAATTTTCTCCTACCCAAGGCAAATAGTTAACTGCCTCCTGCATGTCACGAACAATACTTGAATAAATACTATCACGATTAATCTTTCCCATATATACATTGGAAAGATCCGAGTTAGACATACCTTCCTTAAAAGGAATATCTCCCCAACGCCTAACCAATTCAAAATAAGACAATGAACGCAATGTTAAAGCCTCACCCAAATAACGCTTCATCGCCGCATTACCACTTTTATAAAGCGCTGAAGCACGAATGCCATCCACAGCCGTACTGGCCAATTCTGCCATTTTAAAAATGTATCCCCATTGCAGGGTCTTGTTGTACCAGTCACAATAATAATTGGCCGCCCCTGTATCACTTGTCAGGTCTTTAGATGGGTCAGTAGCATAACCACTAGCCAATTCAATATCAGAAACACCTTGCCAGTTAACCGACATTTTCTGTCCATAAACATACGTACCTGCTAATTCGGAGTAAACTCCCATAATAGCCGAACGCGTCATACCTTCATTCTCAAAAGTAACAGTACTACTTTGTACCGAGGGAGATTCCGTATCAAGAAAATCGCTGCAAGAGGTTAACAGCGCACCTCCCACCGTCAATACATATACTATATTCTGTAATTTCATAAGTTTATTAGTTTAGAATGTAACATTTAATCCAAAAATATAGGATCTGGACTTCGGATAAGCCGAACGGTCATAACCAGGAGTCATATTGCTGGAACTTGTATTTACTTCCGGATCCTGACCGCTATATCCTGTCAGACAGAATAAATTATTTCCAGTAGCATAGACACGCAGGCTCTTCACACCGAACTTTTGAGTCCAATATTTCGGAAGAGTATATCCCAGCGTCAGAACGCCTAAGCGTAAAAACGAACCGTCTTCTACCAACCAGTCTGTGGTAATCGTATTGTTCATTAACGGATGCCAGATGGAAGCATTGGAATTAATTTCCTGCAAACGTTCAGGGTTGGCATACTCACCATAATAGATATTAAGTCCTGTTACAGGATCTATCGTTGTAAAACGATTTGCCAATCTCATATCATTACTCAGATTCTGATAACGTTTAGAACCTGTATAAGAAGTGTAGTCCACTTTATTGATATTCAGAATATCATTACCATAAGACCTGTTGAACATCGCTGTAACATCGAAACCTTTCCAACCGGCATTAAAACTAAAACCACCAGTGTGTTTCGGCAACGCATGACCGATTACTTTACGGTCATTATCAGCATCAATAACTCCATCACCATTCAAGTCCTTTAATTTCATGTGACCAGGTCCGAAATAACCTCCTGCACGAGAAAGTACACCCGAACAATCTGTAACGATTGGTACACCATTTTCATCTTTAGTCGTCACAATATCCCACTTTTTAGTAGTAGGATTGAAAGTGAAATCATCAAAAGAATACATACCATCAGACACATAACCGTACATCAAACCAACTTCCTGGCCTACAAAAACACGATAGTTATCGCTACCGGTCTCTGTGCCACCACCAGAAAGAATCATTTCGTCACCATTGGCACCATACAATGCATCTACCTTATTCTTATTGAAAGCAATATTAAAATTAAAGTCAAGATAGAAATCTTTCGTCTGAACGAGATTTGCATTCAACGACAACTCTACACCGCGATTAGTGGTCTGACCAAGATTTTGGTATTGGCTACTATAACCTGCATTAGAGGGCAGCTGCACTTCCATAATCAAATCCTTAGTAACATCATTATAATAATCAAATGTCAGATTTATACGATTACTGAAGAAACCTAAGTCAAAACCTACGTTCGTTGAGAACTTAGACTCCCAAGTCAGATTTTCATTACGCAGACGTTTGGCAGGTTGCAAGCTACTCTGTCCAATCTCATTCTGATAATAGAGATTCTTAGTAGAAGTTACCGGACTATAAGTCTGGCGCCAATAGGAACCGACACGGGCATTACCGGACTTACCATAACTGGCACGCATCTTCAAAGTGGACAACCAGTCTTTAGACCATTCCATGAAACTTTCATCCGAAATACGCCATGCAGCAGATGCAGCGGGGAAAATACCCCACTTATTTCCAGGTGCAAATACATTAGTACCGTCTGCACGCAACGTAAAAGTCAGATAGTAACGATCATTCAGAATGTAATTGGCACGACCGAAATAGGACATGCTGCGGTCGGGTTCATTAATCGTTGTATAAGTGGGTTCTGCAGTACCATTGTTCCACATAGCCAGAATGTCATTAGCCAAATAATCACCCGGATAATAGTCTGAATTGACTTTCATATCATCCTTTTCAGAGTTATTAGCTTCTATACCGCCCATAACGTCAAAATGATGCTTTTTCAACTTGAATTTATAAGTCAGCAAAGTACGAAATGTCCATTTTGAACCATTCCAATATTGGCGATAGGCAACAGGTTGTCCGGCCTTACCATTCGCTTCACCTGTATTCTTCAGATAAATATTATCAGTACGATCAAAAGTAAAGCCATAAGTACCTTCTGCACGCCACTGTAATCCTTTAATAACGTCCCATATTAAAGCAACATTATAGGTATTATTGAACTTGGACTGCTTCTTATACTCGTTGGTAATATTGTAGAAGGGGTCGTTCAAGTTACTGATATTTTCAGGGATCAATTCATTATCACCAGCCAGGTCGTCTTCCGTTAGGTCAGTAAGCGTACCAATAGGAGGATACTTCACGCAGTCACGTAGTTTGGAACCACTGGATACACTGGGGCCGTCAATAACATTATTACTCATTTTAGCATTAAGATCCAATCTCAACTTTTTATTAAAATTCTTGCTTAACTTCAAGTTCAGATTATCACGACGATATTTGGATGTTTGCATAATATAAGTTTCATCATCACGTGTGTAACTTATACTATAAATCAAAGACTCACTACCACCATTAATGTTTACGTTGTAGCTCTGCTTCAATCCGGTACGATCAAACAATTTACGTTGCCAGTTGAGTCCTTCTTTACCTTTATAAATATCGACATCTTCCCACTGTCCATAGCGATCAAAAAAGCCTGCATTCTTAGCCGGATCCAATTCACGCTGATAGTAAACATATTCATAGGGAGAAAGAACCTCAGTTTCATTATAGAAACGGTTCAAACCCAATGATGCATTGAATGTCACTTCTGTCTTACCGGCACGACCACCTTTTGTAGTAACCAAAATTACACCATTAGCTCCCTTAGCACCATAAATAGCAGTAGAAGAAGCATCCTTCAACACATCAATGCTTTCAATATCCGTCGGAGGAATATCATTAATATTACTCACCTGGAATCCATCTACAATGAACAGCGGCTCATTGCTCTGCGTGATAGAACCACCACCACGTACGCGAATATTAACGGCTGCATCCGGTGAACCTTCAGTTGTAACAACGCTTACACCCGCCAGACGTCCCGTAATGGCGCTTGAAGCTGAAGTAGTTGGGATGTTTTTCAATGTTTTCTCACCTACGGAAGAAATAGCTCCAGTTAAATCTTTCTTGCGTGCGTTACCATAACCTACGGCAACTACTACTACTTCGTCCAGTGTTTGCGAATCATCCTTTAAGACAATCTTCAAAGTCTTTCCGGTTACTGCATCCACTTCTTCCGTTTTCATACCTATATAGGTAATAACGATCTTTTTTCCTTTACCTGACACATTCAGAGTAAAATTACCATCTAAGTCAGTGATGACACCATTCTGGCTTTTGCCTTTTTCCATAACAGTGGCACCAATAATCGGTTCTCCTTCCGAATCAGTCACATTACCTTTTACCGTAATGTTTTGAGCAAACACTCCAATAGGCACCATTAAAATGAATGCCAGCAGAAGCAACCTGCTCTTCATCTTTTCGATTTCTTGTTTCATGATAGTATTATTTAGTTAAACAATAAGTACAGTGTTTTTCGTAAAGCTTTTCATTTCTTAACTTAACCTGTGTTATTAATTCTTTTGCAAAATTCAGAATTAGAAGAGTATTTAAAGAGTAAAATCATCCAGAAAGGGAGTAATAATTCAGTTTAAGGCTATAACTGAGTAGTTTTAACAAAAAAATCCCAGACTTTCACAAGCCCGGGATTCCATATGCAAAAAATGTCAATATGTTATAGCGCCATTACAATTCATTAACTAAAGAACACTCTCTGTTCCTAATGAACCATAACGATTGACAGCACATACTTTTAAATTTCCTTTTACTTCAGATGGCAAAGTATAGATCGGCTCTTTGGCAAAGCCTATGACACGATCATTATTGAAAATAACATATCCGGCAGCAGCTGGTACTGCTTTCCAGCTAACTTTATCCCCCTTTTTTTTCAACTTTGCGGGAGATGGCAATTTTTCCATCATCGCACGGGGATTCCATCCGTCATCTCCCGGAATTATACGTTCGTATACATAGCCATCCGCTTCTTCCTTGGTGATTGTTGCACGACAGGAACCTTTCGGCGGATTATCCGGGCCACGTCCGTCATATTCAGTCTTACGTTGGCTAAGGTCGAGTACATTACCCTCGGCATCGCGGCTGTCATACTCTGCAAATAACCCCGGAATAGCCCCCATGTTTGTCCACCCCTCGGGAGCAAGAGGAATGCGCATGGTGGTATGTATATAAACAGCACGAGGAGAATTATGCCACGGACGTCCTAACTTTTGTTTACCATCGGCAGCAGCGGTATTACCATCCACTATACAGTTGCGAAATACATATCCGAACCTCACATTTTTATGGGAAGGAGCAACTATTACCGAACCACTGCGCAAATTATATAACGTACAATTTTCAAGCAAAGCATCTCCACTGCCATAAAAGTAATCTACCGCTCCCTCAATCCAGCAATCTTTCGCATAAAGACGGTGAGAGTCAGTTCTGGAAGTCATCCAGGTATCTTGGAAAGATCGAAAAATGCAATTATTGTATGCAGCACAATCAGCCTGGCTACTCATAGCCAAAGCTTGAGGACCATTTTGGCTATCTACCCCCCAGTCATTAAGATAAGAGATATTCTCCGTATAAAAATGATCTCCCTTTATATAAACAACACTACCTTCCAATTTATGAACTTCAGAAGAAGGGTTATGAACAGAATGTTTCCAGTAAGCTGTTTTAGCAGGTTCAGTTCCCTCTTCAGGTTTTCCACCGACATTCAGACAGTGATGGATAATCGTCTTATTTTTATCCTGTCCGATAAGATGGATATAAGTCTTAGTAGCGGGAATAATTACTTGCTCCCGATAAGACCCGTTTTTCAGAAAAATCAGCCAAGGCTCCTGCCGATTGTCCGGTGCAGCATTAACAGCATCCTGAATACTCGTGTAGTCGCCGCTACCATCCAAAGCTACTACGGCCTGATACGGCGATGAACTATCTTGAGCATATCCTCCCGATAGAATGCCCATAAATAGTACTGTAAAAATTATCTTCTTCATACTTAATATATTAATAATTGGTTCAACTTCTACTTTACCAGACTGTTCATATAGACTTCCAAATTGGTATAACCTTCCTTACTCAATGTAGTAGTAACACCATCAGAAGCATCCTTCGGGTTCAGCCCATGAGCCGTTTCCCATGTATCCGGAATACCATCGCCATCAGTATCTCTTAGCTCATCATCTGTAACACCGCCATTCGATAATTCCGGCCAAGCACCGGTGGATCCCTCCGGTTTCACATCTGCCGGTAAGTCGATCAATCCGGGAGCATTTTCAGCGCCTTTTGTCACGCTGCCAATATAAGTAGCCGTACCGTTTTGGGTTTCCTCTATAATACGTATATCTATAATATCACGTTGTTTGGAACAACCGGCGTGAGCTAATACAAGATCATACGCCTGTTCAGCAGTATGTGTAGTGATAATACCTGCATCCAAAGGTTTGGCCAGGCGCATCTCTTTCTTCACTTGTTTAGTAAAAGTATTATCGCAGGATGAATTCTTGATTTGTTCGTAGATACCCTTTGTCCAGTTATCCTTGGTTACTTCCTTATTACCTTCGATTACATTACCGTCCACATAGAATTTCCCCCATACATGTTCCATAGGTTTCCAAACATTGGGCTTACCATCTGCTTTGGTACAATATTTCGTAGTACGCACTCCAAGAGCGGCAATACGATAGCGTACAGGACTGTTTTTGGGAGTAGCCGGACCTGGTTTGTAATAATTGTTCACGATGTTTACATGCATTCCCTCTCCACCGTAACAGCCATTTCCCGCCCAATTATAAAAAACATTATTACGCATATCCACATGTTCGCGTTCCTGAGTGAAAGGACGGGGACCAAGACGTGGGACACGACTTTCATGATGTGCTAGCAGATTATGATGAAAAGATGCTTTCGCTCCTCCCCAGATGGCTCCATATCCGTGTTTTCCTTTGGCATGACCGGCCGTCCGAAGGCTTTCGGAAACAAGACACCACTGGACAGTCAGGTTTTCACCACCGTACACCGAACAACACTCGTCTACCGACCAACTGATAGAACAATGGTCTACAATAACATTCTTGCAATCGGTACTTCCAAGTCCGTCGGGTTCTCCACCGCCTTCATTGCCGACACGAAACCGTACATAACGAACAATAACATTGTTGGCGTTAATAGTTACCGGACGTCTGGCAATACAAATACCTTGCCCCGGCGCCGTTTGTCCGGCAATAGTCAAATCTCCGTTAGTGATTCTTAAAGGTCTGTTCAGGAAGATAGTCCCGGCTACATCAAAAACCACCGTACGTGCACCTGTTTGCGCAAGCGCATAACGTAACGTTCCTGCTTGCATTCCATCTTCCAATGTAGTGACGTGATAAACTTTACCACCGCGACCACCGGTAGTATTCCGGCCAAAACCTTCAGCACCGGGAAAAGCGATTAATTCTTCCGTACCGGATGCTAATTCATCATCGGATATAGTAGTCGCTCCTGCCGGTATTCCACCTAATAAGAACAAGAAGAGCCATAAAAGGCATAAGTCCTTCATCTCTATTACTCGGTTTTTCATTTTGTTTTTCATATACTTCCTCTTATAGATTTGTTTGTTGGCATGCAAAAGTGAGCAATCATGAAGAAAGTAAGGGGTAAAAACTGGTAGAAAAGGAGGAATGATTCATATACTTTATAGAAACAAAGTGAACGGCCTGTCCGGTGAAACCACTGTTTCACTCTGACAAGCCGTTCGTCTCCCACCACGGGAGTGCTTTCAGCTAGGTAAAAACGATGAAAGCAATTTTTATAATCTGTTCTGAATATCTGAGTTACTATTACGTTGTCCCTTGCTGCGGATATCCCCACCAAACGTGTAGGAAACACCGATGCGGAAACCGGTAAAGGCAAACTGATTGTCCGTCGTCATCCGGACTCCATTGGAAACAGTTTCAAGCTTCGAATGGCTGATTAGAATATTATTGACGTTTAGGCTAAGACTGAGCTTATTATCCAGCATGCGATAGAGCAAACCCGCACTGACACCATAAGTAGGTTTTATCAGATATACTCCACTATACTGACGTGAAGTAAACCAACCTGAAAGCGTTCCAATAAATGTCTTCTTCGGATTAAGGAAGAATGTATTGCGCAAACTGGCATTATAAGCCCATCCTTTCTCTTCGGCTGATGTGGAAGCGGCACTGGAAGTTGTGCGGCTATAGTTTACACCATGCTGAACATAAGCCTGCATCCATTTTGTACGGAATGTATAGGAGTTATTCAACCCGAAAGAGTGTGTCTCCATAAAATTATCCCACAGGAAAAAGCTGATATTCGTTTCCGGATCTAAACCTACAACCTGAAAGAATACATCGTCCGAATAAGAATAAAATGCAGAGATATTGAGATTATTCTTGAATGTATATCCCAATTCGGCATTATACGTATAACTCGGCTTCAGGTCTTCCTTTCCACGAGCATAGGTATACTTGTTCTGATAGAACGGGAAAGGGTTCACCATATTCTGTGAAGGGCGGGAAATGCGATTGGACAAACTAAGGTTCAACGCATTCTGCTCATTGGGTGAATATAGGAAATAGAGTGTAGGGAACAGACGGGTATAATCGTGCTTGTCCGTCGTATTCTCCGACTCAGAAATACCGGTAGTACGGGTGTGTTCCATACGCAAGCCCAGCTGCATAGAGAACTGCTTGCCAAACGCGCGGTTATAGTCAGCGTAAAGAGCATAGATTTGTTCTTTATAGTGGAAATAATCGTCCTGCACCAGTGTCGGGTCCGAAGTATCATAATTGATACGGTTACGGGTATTTGTGAAAGAAACCTTGGCACCTGCGGTCACCTTATACTTCTCGAAGGGAAGTGTAAAGTCAAGTGCAGAAGAGAATACATCTACTTTGCGGTTTTGCAAATAACTGTAATCAAAATTGGTTCCGGGTATAGTTACACCGTCAGGAGTCTGAGTGTCAGACAGGAACCCCATGTGACTATCTCTTTTATCATACAGGTAATCCACATCCCAGGTCATCTTTTTACCCTTATCACCCCAGGATTTGTCAGTATGGAAATTCAAGTTAACGCGGTCGGCTTTAGTTCCCTCCTCACTGTCAGAGAATAAAAGAGAGTCCAGACGGGCAGTAGCCACGTCATAAACTTCCGTAATAGAAACTGCTTTGGAATCTTTTGGGTTATTGTGGTTGTAAACAGCTTGCAAACCTAACGTCCAGTTGCGTTCCAGCGCAAAGTCCACACCTGCCTGACCATAATAACTCTGCATATATTTCTTATAATCCGTACGCCCATCCCAAGTATTCTGAGCAAAATAGCGACGATTCGCCTCACGGTTCTCATAGTTGCCTTGCGTAGTACCTGCATTGATGAAAGAAGATACGCGACCTTTGCTGATGTTCAGGTTTACACCACCATAACCGTAATTCTCCTTTTCGCCTGCATTATAAGAAGCAGATACCGTACCTCCCAGATAATCTTTAGGACGTGACTTCAGACGTATATTGATAATACCTGCATTACCAGCCGCATCATATTTGGATGGCGGAGTAGTAATTACTTCCACTTTCTGTATTTGAGAAGCGTCATAAGAACGGAGATAGTCAATCAACTCGTCACCGGAAAGTTTCGTTTCACGATCATTGATATATATCTTCACGCCTCCTTTACCTATAATATCAATACTGTTCTGACCAACGCGCAGACCGGGTACTTCACGCAAAAGGTCGAGTGCATTTCCTCCGGCAGTAGCGATGGCATTATGTGTATCAAAAACAACTCTGTCTACCAGACGCTTGATTACCGGACGAGCTGCCGTAACGGTTACTTCATTCAAAAAGGTAGAAGAGGATTTCAGGGTGAGCATACCTACATTCTTATTTCCCTGTAAGGAGACGGGTAAATAGATATCTTCACAACCTATCAGAGTAATATGTAACAGATATTCCCCTTTAGGTTGAGTAAAGGTAAAACACCCTTGTGCATCCGTCAGCATACCCGTAAGATAAGTACTGTCTTTAGCCTGTTTCAACAGAATGTTTGCTACTTCCACCGGCTGATTGTTTTCGTCCTGTACGCAACCGGAGAGTTGATAACTTTGAGCAGAAATAGAAACTGCCACACACATGATAAGGATTAAGAATGTTAGTCTTTTCCCGATAGTCTTCATTGAATTTGCTTTCATCGTTCGATTGATTTAAATGTTTCACTTTTCGTTTTTACCTGATGCAAAGTTAGGGGTGAAACATGTCTCAAACACTCTATATCGGGATATAAAACTTCTATATCAGAAGCCCATATAACACTAATTATCAATACATTATATTTTTCATTCTCTATATTTACCTTTTGAGAGTCTATATACTATTTATATGTATGAATAGGCGCATGCATTTCTGAAAAGAAAGGAAGGAAACCAGTTGACAAGGGGACGAGTTGACCAGGGGACAAGGGGCTGCGCAATGCTTCTATGCCGCATGGAACCTTGTCCCCTTGTCAACTGGTTAACTCGTCAACTTTCCCTCATAACCGAAAAAACACGAATACACATACGAATATGTGAAAAGCAGGTATTATTTCTCCAGAATAAAACTGACGATGTCCTCTTTCTCCCCCATTCCCAATTTCTTCCGGATATTCGTCTTCCGCTGATAAATAGTCGGAATGCTTTGCTGCGTCACTACACTGATCTCTTTTGTAGAGAACTCTGCGCAAAGCAGACAACAGAGCTGCTGTTCTTTATCTATTAGTACAGACCCAAAACGTCTGTTCATTTGAGTATAAAAGCCATCGTATATACGATCGATCACGGGATACAAATCCTCCCATACCAAAAGACTTTCTACGGGCAACTCCCGGTTCGTAATGCCGGATATGCGGCGAAGTAAATCTTGATTTTGTGATGTAGGCTGCGTAGCGACCAAACGAATAATGCCCAACTGTTGCAAAAGTATTTTTCGGAAAAACTGTCCGTCTTCCACTTCCTGATTAACATTTCCGGTAGTCCCTGGTTCACTGTCTCCCTTCGTAGCATCTGCCAGCAAACGGTTCAGTGTTTCGATTCGCTCTTCCGCTTCAATCAGACGATGACGACGAGCCCGGATATAGAAAAAGGCGCCACCACCCGTAACAACCAGTAACAGCAGACAAGCTAACAGCGTCAGTTGTGCTTCCTGCCGCTCTACCGTCAGCTGCAAATTAGCATTCGAAAGTGATTCCTTACTTTCATCCTTCCGCTGAATGGTACTTTGTAAGGCATAAAGGGCATTGTGAACAGAATCATTATAACGCATCACCTTCAAGAAATCAAATGTACGATGACGTGTATAATCTATCAATCCCTGATAATAAGTCATCATATTTTCTGTACTCAGAAGCTTCTCCCGGCGGGCAAGTAATGCTCTGCCCTGATCAAGATAGTATTGGGCGGAATCCAACTCTCCCATTTTCAGAAAACATTCTGTCAGCACCAAGTCGGTCATGGCAACCTGCCCCCCATCGGGTGCTAAACTCCGCAGACGTTTCGACACTTCCGCCGCCTTTTTATAATCACTGCTTATATAAGACAATAGCTGCGCGTAGTTTCGCAGATAATGCACCAAGCGCGTCGTATCTTTCTTTTTCTCCACCAGTTCAATGCTTCGGTCCATATAGTAAGAAGCCGAATCATTTCCCTGTAACCCCATGGCAATACCCAAAGAATAGCACAGGCCTTCATCTTCACGAATGGCAATCGCTCTGAGATGTGCTTCTATAGCCTTTTTATAATCCTTCTCAACGTACACATACCTGTTTGCTTTCTCAGAAAGCATATTGACCATCAGATAAGTATCTCTACATGCCGTAGCCGCCGCAATACCGCTATCCAGTACAGCCATAGCCTCTTTATGCTTTTTCTGCCAATATAAATATTTGGATTTCAGCACGAATGAATTCAGCATCTTTACCGTGTCCGGACCGGCGACAAAATAATGAAATGCCGGTAAAATCAAAGAATCTTCCGCCATGGAGGCTCCCCGTACATTATGCGCAAATGTACGCAGCCAGCCATACAACATTTTTTCCTCGAACGGCAACCGCTCCGGATTCTTGATTAACGACAGGAGCTTCATTGCACTATCCGCATTGCCATAAACCACCGCATCCGCTTGGCGGAGCAAAGCAGTACTATCGGTATGCCTGCAAGCACACAGCAGAATACCACTTACAATAAAAAGATATAAGAGTTTCTTCATATAGTATAGACCTGTACGGCCAACAAAAATAGATTCTTCTTTTTGATATTACTGCACAACAGCCTCACGTAATTGCTGCAAAGCCTGCTTCAGCACTGAACGGGGACAACCGATATTCAACCGCATAAAGCCCTCTCCCGGTTGACCAAACATAGTTCCGTCATTCAGAGCCAGATGTGCTTTCTCTGCAAAAAGTCGGGTTAATTCTTTCTGTGTCAGCCCCAAAGCTCGACAATCCAGAAAAACGAGATAAGAAGCTTGCGGACGTATCATACCAATGCCCGGAATATGTTCTTTCAGATATTCTTCTGTAAAATCTATATTCTCTTTTATATAATCAAGCATTTGCTCCAACCATTCTGCACCATGCATGTAAGCAGCTGCCGCACCGATATAGGCAAGCAAATGTCCTTCAGAAAACTCACCCGCCTCCATAAAGGTCTGAAAACGTTCACGAATATCCTTATCAACAGTAATCGCATACGAACTTCCCAATCCGGGCATATTGAATGCTTTACTGGGAGCCATGAAGACAAGTGAGTTCGATGCTGCTGCTTCGGAAACCGTGGCAAACGGATAGTGCTTATAAGGAGGCAAAGTCAGATCGGCATGAATCTCATCAGAAATCACAAATGTGCCATTATTGTAACAGATAGCCGCTATTTCTTTCAACTCTTCTGCTGTCCATACACGTCCGCCCGGATTATGAGGATTACAGAGAATCAGAACTTTACAACCTTGCAAATCTTTACGGAAACGCTCAAAATTGATATGATATTGTCCATCCTGTAATTCCAAGGGTGAATATACCACTTCACGCCCCATACGTTCAGTCACCAAGAAGAAAGGATGGTAAACAGGAGTCATCACCATTACCTTATCCCCCGGATTAGTGAAACATTGCAGGGCAAAAGCCTGCCCGCGAACGATTCCCGGAACGAATGTCAGCATCTCTCGGGATATATCCCACTGATGACGGTCGTGCAGCCATGTACAAATAGAATTATACCACTCTTCACAAGCAAAAGTATATCCCAACACCTCATGCTCCAAGCGTTTTCTTAAAGCATCCATCACGAAAGGCGGAGTACGGAAATCCATATCGGCCACCCACATAGGAAGCAAATCATCACGCCCCCAGATATTCTTTACGCCGTCCCACTTCACAGAGTTAGTACCACGACGTTCAATGATTTCATCAAAATTGTATTTCATAATAGCTTTATTTTGTTTTACCACAGATTACACGGATTTACACAGATATAAAGCAGGAAAATCAAAAATATATTTTTTCATCTGTGTAAATCCGTGTAATCCGTGGTGAGTCATTAAATCGGAAACACAACAAATACCGCCACATCCCACACTGCATGCGACACAATCAATGCTCCCAATTTCTGAGGATACAATCTGTAAGCCAATCCCCAGATAGCACCAACCACCAACGCCGCCATCACCAGCATAAAGTTGAACGACCAGATATGTACCAATGCATAAACTAATGTTGTCACAATAAAACCGACATTCGGGCTCCAGCGCTTCGAAAGTGCATTCTGCACATATCCCCGCCAGAAGATTTCTTCGGCAGGACCTATCAATATGAGTAGTAATATGGAGAGCAACCAAGGATTTTCACCGGTTTTCATTCCGTAAATCAGTTCCACCTGCGGACGGGCAAAGTCGAAAAGCCAGGCGGAAGCCTTATCTCCCAGCCAGAATACTCCCCACAAAACAACAGCCAATCCCACCCCTCCGGCAATATTCTTCCAATCGAACTTCACATCTTCTATCCACCACTGTGGACGAAGCGCAAAAGCCATATTCATCAACACAATAGCCGAAAAACTCATGGCCGTCCAGAAGTTGAATATTCCGCTTGTCCAGGGAGAAAACATAAAGAACCACAAGAAAGCAGCTATCAATAAAGGAATAATAATTCGTTTCATACTATATCAGGAATGTAACAGTAAACAATAAACTGAACAAGAGTTGCAGTTTCGCCGTCTTTTCATCCAGATTGGATATAACACCAATTCCTTCTTTCGGCAACCGCAACATAGTCCGAGCATTGGCTATTGCAGGCAGAATTCCTACTATCGTCAGTAAAGACCACCATGGAAAATACCCCAACGCTACACAAGCCGCGATCCACAGAAACGGGAAAAGCACCTCGAACATATATAGGAAAATATCCGTCTTCACCCCAAGCCTCATGGCAAGAGTACTAATCCGGGCTCTTACATCCGTACCTATATCACGCGTATTATTAGCGTGCAGGATGGCTACTGTAATCAATCCCACCGGAACGATTATCAACCATACATCAGGCAGGAATTTCCCCATAGTAATATAGGATATACCCAAAGTAGGAAGTATGGCATAAGCTACAAAAATAACGAAATCTCCGAAAGCCCGGTATTTCAGCCACGGATAGAGCAACGAACACAAAGCTCCACAAACACCTATCCACAACAAAGGAAGCCCCGTACGGACTACCAGCCAAAGACCGACCATCACCGCCGGCACCATCAGGCCTATGGCCAGGTTGCGTATCTCCAATGGCATGAATTGTCCGCTTGTCAGGGTCTTCACACCAAATGTATCCACCCTGTCCACTCCTCGTTCAAAGTCAAAATAATCACTCCACGCATTTCCCGAAGCGTGGAAAATAACAATACCGGCCAACGCTAACAGTCCGTTCGCCCATTCTATTACCCCGTATGCCCAATACAAATATGCCAGCGTGACAATCACCGGCATTGCTGATGCCGGAAACGACCAGGGGCGTACAGCTATCAGCCAATCTTTTAAGGAATGCTTCTTCATTTGCGATTTAACTGCGTTCTAAAACAGCTTTTATTATTTTATTAATGTATAATGACTATTTACGATTTCTTTAGGAGACAAAAGTACAAAATATCCTCACTTTTGAGTACTTTTGCAACCAAGTAAAATAGAAATTATATGATTAAAGCCCTGTTTTTTGACATCGACGGCACTTTAGTGAGTTTTAATACCCATGCTATTCCCCCAACCACCATCGAAGCCATCGCCGCTGCCAAAGCCAAAGGCATTCGGATTTTTATCGCTACGGGACGCCCCGCAGTTATCATCAACAACCTTTCTGCCTTGCAGGACCGTGGATTAATAGACGGTTATATAACCATGAACGGCGGATATTGTTTCGTAGGTGAAGAAGTGATTTACAAGAGCGCGATTCCTGCTGCTGACGTACAGACATTGGCACGCATCTCCTCCGAACAGAATTTCCCCTGTATCTTTGTAGGCGAACATGATATCTGCGTCTGCCAGCCGGACGATATGGTGAAAAAGATATTCAACGATTATCTGAAAGTAGATGTGCTTCCCGTAAAGACACCTGAAGAAGCGATTCGCCGGGAAATCTTCCAGATGACACCGTTCATTACACTGGAGCAAGAAAAAGAGATTCTTCCCCAATTGCCGGACTGCGAATCCGGGCGTTGGTTTCCTGCCTTTGCCGATATCACCGCCAAAGGAAATACCAAACAAAAGGGTATCGACGAAATCATCAATCACTTCGGTATTCGCCTGGAAGAAACAATGGCATTTGGCGACGGAGGAAACGATGTAAGTATGCTGCGCCATGCCGCCATCGGAGTAGCAATGGGAAATGCTGTGGACGAAGTGAAGGAACATGCCAATTACATTACAACTTCGGTTGATGAAGATGGAGTAGCCAATGCACTTAAACATTTCTCCATTATATAATCCTCTTTTTAATTACTAATTACCAATTATTAATTACTAAATCTTGTCCCAAACCGTAGATACCAGCAACAAAGAGTTCCAGGATGCTCTGAGTCTCATACAATATACCCGCCAGTCCGTGTTTCTGACCGGAAAGGCGGGTACGGGTAAATCTACCTTTCTGAGATATATTTGCGAGAATATAAAAAAGAAACATGTGGTATTGGCGCCTACCGGTATCGCCGCCATCAATGCCGGTGGCAGCACCCTGCATAGTTTCTTCAAACTACCGTTTCATCCTTTGCTTCCCGACGATCCGAATCTGAGTTTGCAACGCGGACGCATTCACGAATTCTTCAGATACACCAAACCCCAACGAAAACTACTGGAAGAACTGGAACTCATTATTATCGATGAGATTTCCATGGTACGGGCAGATATTATTGACGCCGTAGACCGTATCCTGCGTGTCTACTCACGCAACCTGCGCGAACCTTTCGGTGGGAAACAACTCTTGTTAGTAGGCGATGTTTTCCAGCTCGAACCTGTAGTGAAAGGTGATGAACGGGAAATCCTGAACCGCTTCTATCCTACTCCTTACTTTTTCTCTGCAAGGGTTTTCAACCAGATAGACCTTGTTTCCATTGAACTTGAAAAGGTCTATCGCCAAACAGACAAAGTCTTTGTCAGCGTTCTGGACCATATTCGCAGCAATACTGCCGGTGCCGCTGACCTGCAACTACTCAACACCCGCTACGGAACCGACATCGAAGAGAATGAGGAAGATATGTATATCACCCTCGCTACGCGCCGCGATAACGTAGATTATATCAATGACCGGAAACTGGCAGAACTGCCCGGAGACGCTGTAACCTTCCGGGGAGAAGTCACCGGCGACTTTCCCGAAAGCAGTCTGCCCACTTCGCGTGAGCTTGTGCTGAAACCGGGTGCACAGGTCATATTTATCAAGAATGATTTCGACCGCCGCTGGGTAAACGGCACTATCGGTGTAGTCAGTGGGTTCGATGAGATAGAAGAAACGCTCTATGTCATCACTGATGATGGGAAAGAATGTGACGTCAAGCCGGAGCACTGGAAAAACATTCGCTATAAATACAACGAAAAGAAAAAAGAAATTGAAGAAGAAGTGTTGGGCACCTTCTCCCAGTTTCCCGTACGATTGGCATGGGCTATCACCGTCCATAAAAGTCAGGGGCTGACCTTTAGTCGTGTAGTCATCGATTTCACCGGCGGTGTATTTGCCGGTGGACAAGCGTACGTCGCTCTCAGCCGCTGCACCTCACTGGAAGGTATTCAACTAAAGAAACCTGTGAATCGGGCTGATATCTTCGTACGCCCGGAAATAGTGAATTTTGCCGAACGTTTCAACAACCGGCAGGCCATAGACCGCGCCCTGAAACAGGCACAAGCTGACGTAGAATATGCTGCTGCAACCAAAGCATTCGATAAAGGAGATTTCGAAGTCTTCCTCAACCATTTCTTTAAAGCTATACACTCCCGATACGACATAGAAAAGCCTGTTATTCAACGCCTCATCCGTCGCAAGTTAGGGGTTATCAACAAGCTACGAGACAACAACGATCAACTAAAATCCCAAATGGCAGAGCAACAGAAACGGTTGCAAGCCTACGCACGTGAGTATTATCTGATGGGCAATGAGTCCATTACTCTTGCCCATGACTCTCGTGCCGCCATCGCCAACTACGACAAAGCGCTGGAACTTTATCCGGAATATACGGATGCATGGATACGTAAAGGCATCACCCTCTTCAATGACGGCAGATATCTTGAAGCGGAAGAATGCCTGACACGTGCCGTCAAACTACGTCCGGCTGAATTTAAAGCTGTTTACAATCGGGGAAAATTACGTCTGAAACAGCAAGAAACCGAAGGCGCCATAGCCGATCTGGACAAAGCTACCACCCTGAAACCAGAACATGCCGGAGCGCATGAGCTCTTCGGGGACGCCTTGATGCAGGCAGGAAAAGAAGTAGAGGCAGCATTGCAATGGCGACTGGCAGAAGAACTTCGAAAAAAATCATCCAAGAAATAAGCCACACTTATTTGAGAATAAGAAACTTATTCCCTACTTTTGTGTTATTATATATAGACTAATTATCAGCCCTATGCTTCTGAAACTTTACGAAAAGAACAATAATCCACAAGACCTGCAACAGGTAGTGGATATTTTGAATGACGGTGGCCTCATCATCTATCCCACCGATACCATGTATGCCATTGGTTGCCATGGGCTGAAAGAACGTGCCATCGAACGTATCTGCCGTATCAAAGAGATAGATCCGCGCAAGAATAACCTTTCCATTATTTGCTATGATTTAAGTAGCATCAGCGAATATGCAAAGGTAGATAACAATACGTTCAAACTGATGAAACGCAACCTGCCCGGTGCTTTCACTTTCATCCTGAACGGCACTACCCGCCTACCAAAGATTTTCCGTAATCGAAAAGAAGTAGGTATCCGTATGCCCGACAATGCTATCATCCAGGAAATAGCCCGTATTCTGGACGCTCCCATCATGACTACCACTCTCCCGCACGAAGCGCACGAAGATATAGAATACTGCACTGATCCGGAATTGATCGATGAAAAATTCGGTGATCTTGTCGATCTGGTCATTGACGGTGGTATCGGCGGTACAGAATTTTCTACCATTGTAGACTGCACAAGCGGAGAAATTGAAGTTATTCGCCAGGGAAAGGGCTGGTTGAATGAAGGATAACCAACCAAATGCTCACTTTGTTTGTTTCTTAAGAAAACAGCAAAAAAGTATATGAGTACAAAAGAACAATACTGGAAATATTCACTAATCACTATAATCATCGGGCTGGGTATAATCCTGTTCCTACAGATTACTCCCTTTCTGGGCGGTTTATTGGGTGCACTGACCATCTATATCCTGGTCAGAAGGCAAATGATACATCTGACCGACAAACGGAAAATGAAACGAAGTGTGGCTGCAACTCTTATTACTACCGAAGCTATCCTCTTCTTTCTGGTTCCTTTGGCGCTGGCAGTCTGGCTATTGGTCAGTAAATTGCAGGATATCAACCTCGACCCGCAAAGTATTATTGCCCCGATTGAAAGTGCAGCAAATATCATCAAGGAAAAAACCGGTTACGATGTACTGGGCAAGGATACCACTTCCTTTATTATCTCCGCACTTCCTGCCATAGGGCAATTCGTCATGGGCAGCATCAGTAGCTTTGCAGTCAACCTTTTCGTTTTGGTATTCGTACTTTACTTTATGCTGATAGGCGGACAGCAGATGGAGAAATACATCAGCGAAATACTTCCTTTCAGCGAAGCCAATACAGAGCATGTAGTGCACGACATCAAGATGATTGTACACTCCAATGCCGTCGGTATTCCTTTGCTGGCAATCATACAAGGTGGAGTAGCCATGATCGGTTACTGGTTCTTTGATGTACCGGACATTCTGCTTACAGGATTCCTTACCTGCCTTGCGACGGTCATCCCCATGGTAGGTACAGCATTGGTATGGTTCCCGATTGCCGTTTATATGGCATTATCCGGCAACCTTTTCAATGGTATCGGACTGGCTATATTCGGAACACTGATCATCTCTCAGCTCGATAATCTGATCCGCTTTATCCTGCAAAAGAAAATGGCCGATATACATCCTCTGATCACCATATTCGGAGTCGTTATCGGCCTGTCACTATTCGGATTCATGGGAGTGATCTTCGGACCACTGTTACTGTCACTATTCTTCCTGTTTGTAGATATGTTCAAGAGGGAATATCTGGATGGAAAGAAATTAGACTAAAATTTCGCTGAATACGTATTCGCAATAAAAAGTTGATGTTCCGGAAGCCAGGTTATACCTCCGTCCAGACTCATTTTAATAGTAATATCATGCCGCCCCTTCGTCGTATTGGGATTGGAGAACAGGAGTTCATAGTATAGATAAAGTTAATTGTAAAGATAACATTCAATAATAAAAATCCCATATTTGCCGCCGCAAAGCGTTCTTTCCATCTGCTTCTTCTCCCAACATTCCTTTTTCCTGAAGATAATAAAGCCTTTCTAGCAGGATTACGACTTGTTTTTCACAGATATGTACATCGCAAACTTCTTTAACCCAATCTACAGTTTCCTCAAGAACAGCAACAGAAGAGAGACTGAGTACTTTTTGTTTTTCCGGTTTCCGAAGCATATCAGCCATAAATGACAGAATTTTGGAAACCATTTTTTTACTACGACCATGCAGACGGGATTTGGGGTTCTTTAAACGCAACAGAAAGTATTCTCCAATCCATAAGGAAGCAATAAATGTTTCCGGAGAAGGCTGCTTCAAACCTTTCCAAAATTTAATCAGAAAGGCATCTACCTCTTCCAGTATTACATCCGTATCATCGTTTATATAAAATCTGTGGGCAAGACATTCTATTACACATCCCAATTTAGCCACACAAACTCCATTTCTGGTATCACTGACTACTTTTTCCGCCTCCCTTAAAAAAACAAAAGCATTATCCTCTTCTATACGATCGTCATACAACCGAAACTGACGGAACAATGAAAGAGAGCGGCATAGCAGATCGTCGTAAGAGCAATCTATATCATTCATAAACAAACGATTTTATTCATTCAAGGTCATAAAGGTAAGAACGATAAAGATAATATCAAACAAGAGAGGGTGGACAAAATAAAAGAAAATCGCGCAATCCGCTTCGCACCTATTAGCGGAAACGAACTGCGCAAATTACCTTTATATCAGTTGTATGTTTACTTCAGCAAAGAGGCCGGATCCAAGTGGTCAGCTTCTATATCTTTAAAATAGCGGTATGTGCCTACTTTCAGTTCAAAAGTGGCTGCATCATCAGCTACTATGATACCCTTCTCATGCATCTGCAAAGCACTGATGGTCCACATCTGATTGATAGAACCTTCTACTGCATGATAGAGCGCGCGAGCTTTATTATGTCCGTTCACAATAATCATCACTTCTTTGGCGGAAAGCACTGTACCTACACCAACAGTCAATGCCGTTTTGGGCACTTTGTTTACATCATTGTCGAAGAAACGGGAATTGGCGATGATTGTATCAGTCGTCAAAGTCTTCTGACGTGTGCGGGAAGACAGAGAAGAACCCGGTTCATTGAAGGCAATGTGTCCGTCAGGACCAATACCACCCATAAACAGGTCGATACCACCGTAAGACTTGATTTTTTCTTCGTAACGGGCACATTCAGCATCCAGGTCAGCAGCATTCCCGTTCAGGATATTGGTATTCTCCGGTTTGATGTCGATATGGCTGAAGAAGTTATTCCACATGAAAGAGTAGTAGCTTTCCGGATGTTCTTTGGGCAGACCCACATACTCATCCATATTAAAAGTAACCACGTTCTGGAAGGAAATAATTCCTTTCTTATTCAGGTCTATTAACTCCTTGTACATGCCGAGCGGTGACGAACCGGTAGGGCAACCCAGTACAAACGGTTTTTCAGGCGTCGGATTAGCGGCCTTAATTTTAGCGGCTACGTAATGAGCAGCCCACTTAGATACGGATTGATAATCCGGTTGAATGATTAATCTCATTGTGATTGTTTTTTATCAGGTTAATAAATTAGGGGTATCTTATCAAAAATTACTATTCCCTGTCCTTCTTCAGGCGTTCAGCCATAGAACGTGCCAGGTGTTCGCATTGTTCGTAAGTGATGTCCTTCATCGCTTGCTTCATCTCTACAGGGTCGGCTATAATTTCAAATTTGCTCTTCTCGGCAAACTCAGCCATACGCTTCACCGCAGCGCCTGCCCAAGTGAACGATCCGAAGTAACCCAGATAGCGGCCTTTAACTTCGCGTATCAGTATTTTGGAAAGCAGGGACTCGATATCCGGATAAATCTGATTGCTATAAGTGGGACTACCAATAATCAGACCACGGTATTTGAAGATATCTGCAATGATATAGGAAGGATTGCTTTTGCTGACGTTGTGCATCACGATATTCTTGATGCCCTGTGCAGATAGTTCCGCTGCGATGGCTTCCGCCATTTGCTCTGTATGGCCATACATGGAACCGTAAGCTATCACCACTCCTTCATCGGCAGCATAGCGACTTAGTTTATCGTAAATGCCTATTACTTTACTTATATACTCTGTCCAAACAGGTCCATGGGTAGAGCAGATGGTCGTAATGTGCAATCCTCCCAATTTCTGCAAAGCCTTCTGTACCGGAGAACCGTATTTACCAACGATATTGGAGTAATAGCGCACCATTTCATCCCAATAACGATCCGTATTGATACGGGTATCAAGGAAACCACCATCCAACGTACCGAAACATCCGAAACCATCGCCGGAGAATAGTACGCCTTCTGTTTCGTCAAAAGTCATCATAGTTTCAGGCCAGTGAACCATCGGTGTCAGGTAGAAACGCAGTTTGTGATGTCCCAATGCCAGGAAATCGTCATCTTTCACAACGTATTGTTCGCCTGTCACACCATAGTAACCTTCGATCATACCGAAGGTTTGCTTATTACCAACAATGACAATATCGGGATAATGTTGTTTAATGAGGCGGATCGAACCGGAATGGTCGGGCTCCATGTGGTTAATGATGAGATACTGGATAGGACGTTCGCCAATAATACTTTTTATTTTACGAAGATATACTTCGAAATAACAAGCATCTACCGTATCAATCAAAGCCACTGTTTCGTCGTCTATCAGGTAAGAGTTATAAGACACTCCATAAGGTAATGGCCACAAGCCTTCAAACAGGTGCTTGTTACGATCATTGACTCCTACATAGTGTATTTTTCCTTTTATCATAGTCTTCTGGTTCATAAAACTTCTTTATTTAGATTGATTCTACATTCAAACAGCCGCAAAAATAAGTTTTTTTTCTCACATATCATATTTCTTTCCCTGATAAGCTCCGAGCTGACGCATTTTTTTTTGTATTCGATGATTAAATTCATAATTTTTCAGTCCCCAGTCGGGTGCTATTAACAATTCTTTAGGAGACTGTGAGGCAAAGCGTTCTAAAACTAAATCAGGGCGCAGATGCTCTATGTAGTCTATTACCAAATCAATATATTCTTCTACCCCGAAAAGGTGGAAGTCTTCGGGATGTTGTTCATATTCATGTGCCATACGGGTACCGCGTATCAACTGCAATTGATGCATTTTGAGAGTTGTAATCGGAAGACGCGACAGCGTAGCGGCCTGTGCAACCAAATCCTCATGCGTTTCACCGGGAAGTCCCAATATAATATGCCCACCGGTAAGAATACCGCAGGCAACAGTCCTTTCCACAGCATCTACCGTATCCTGAAAAGTGTGTCCGCGATTGATTCGGCGGAGTGTGGCATCGTGGGTACTTTCAATACCATATTCGACCAACAGGAAAGTGTTTTTATTCACTTCTTCCAGATAATGCAGCAAAGTATCCGGCATGCAATCCGGACGCGTACCGATGACCAGACCGACCACATCGGGAACAGACAGTGCTTCCTCATATTTCCGCTTCAATGCTTCCAATTCACCGTAAGTATTGGTGTATGCCTGAAAATAGGCAAGGTATTTCATTTCAGGATACTTATGGGCGAAAAAGACTTTACCCTCTTCCAACTGCTGGGTTACGGATTTTTCCGTACGACAGTATTCGGGATTGAAAGTCTGATTATTGCAATAGGTACAACCACCATACCCTTTCACGCCATCCCGATTCGGGCAGGTGAAACCGGCATTCAGTGATATTTTCTGTACCTTATACGGAAAATAACGTTTCAGGAAAAGCGGAAACTCATTGTATAATATAGGTGCTACATCCATAAAGCTGTTATTTGTTACAAAAATAAGGCTTTTCTTTGAGATAGAGCTTCGGTAAAGATACAATATATACCCGTTGGCGGAATTAATTTCTTTCTATACGATTATGAGTTAAATGATAAATAATCTTTTAGACGCGGATGACACGGATAATGCGGATCTTTTTTTTATCCACTTTTATAGCGCAGCCTTTTAAATCCGCGTTATCCGTGTCATCCGCGTCTAAAAATAATATACCGAATGGCACTTATCACTAAACACTAATCACTTTTGTTCTTTTCTATACCGGAAAGAATTAATTCCGCCAACGGGTCAATATATATATTTTTATATGAATGCAAAAGCGAAGCAAAAAAAAGAATCAGAGTATTTTTCGTTATAAAAGTAGTATTATTCATTTTCACAAATTTAATAACAGTCTATCTATAAATACTTTAAGCTCTCGGGAGGAGAAGGATTGAGATAGTATTATTCATCATTTAGCTCATTGTATATTATTTAATCATTATATTTTTGCATATCTTTTTCACTTCATACGGGATGACAACTCTTCTAATTCCTGAAAAAAGATATTCATGATCGGAAAAAGTATTAGAATCAGTCTCTATTTTTGTAAAGTCAATGGAAAAACCTTATATTCTCTGCTTACAGGAAGCCAAGAGTTTGTAAACAGGAAGTTAACTTCTTGTCGACAAACTCTTAACTTCTTGCCGACAGAAAATGCACTTCTTGTAATTTTCTAATAATCAATGATTAAGAATTGGCCTAAAAGAGTTGTTTTGTAATTATAGTTGCCCTGTATTTTACGTACCCCTTCTGCTTTTCATGTCCCTTCTGCTTTGCATCTCCTTCTGCTTTGCATCCGCTCTTACTTTACGCTTCCCTCTGCTTTGCATCCCCTCTTAGTTGCTCTTACATAGCGCTTTCTTTACCTTCAGATGCTTTAATTCTGTGTGCCTACATCTGTGGTTTACGTACTTCACAATCGTAGGTATGCTGCTTCACCTATGTGAAGCACTTGAACCACATACGTGGACATGCTAAAATATCGCTTGTCAGCGGAAGAAACATGGAGTGTAAGCAGAAGGAACATGGGTGGTTAGTGAAAGAAATACAGGCCGGATGACGCAAGATTATGACGTGTACTGAACGGACGAAGGCGTATATCAAGCAAAAAGCGGCATACCTTCCATGCTTTTCTTCATAAAAAGGCATAAAAATAGCAGATTGCCAAACAGTCATTTTGAGCATCTCGCATGACGTATCCGGCAGATTATGAGCGATATATATACATATATCACTTGGTGTAGGCAAATTTGCCTACACTTCTTTTTATTTGCTGCCACCACCGCTCTAACCCCGATGAATAAGGCGATGCAAGATATGAGTGCAAGCGTGCATGTAAAAGTATGTGTAAACTTATAGGTAGGCACTTTAAACTCCATTGCTATAACTCACATATCCGTCTAACTATCCCGAGCAAAACGTTAACGAACATAAAATCATTTATTTTACACTGCATTAAAAAAAGTTTCATCTACTGATATTAAGCAAGATAGAATACAAACATCGCATATCAAGACGAATCTATTAAATATATTTTAGTGATCAGCAACATGTTTTACACACATTTCCTTCAATAAATAAGCATGGAAAACGAAATTAATTCATAGCTTTGCCTAAAACCTTGATAGATCAACCTATAAATACTATAATACCATGGCTACCATCGCTCTCGACATAGGCGGCACCAAAATAGCAAGCGCTATATTCCTCCCTGACGGAAGTATGTTGTTCAACCGAAAGCGTCTGCTGAAAGGAAGAACGGGACACGAAGTAGGCAAACTTGCCGCAGAAACCCTTGCTAAACTCCTGACTGTTGCCCGCAGAAGCCGTATCCAGATTGACGGTGTCGGTATATGTGTCCCCGGCATTGTCTATTCGCAGACGGGACGTGTATGGGCCCCGAACATCCCTGGCTGGGAAAACTACCCGCTACAAGAAGTACTTCGTACCGTAACGGCACCGGATATAGAAATCTACATCGACAGCGACCGTACTTGCTATATGTATGGAGAAATGTGGCAGGGAGCAGCCAAAGATTGCCATAGTGCAGTATTCATTGCCGTAGGAACCGGTATAGGTGCAGGAATCATTATCGACGGACACGTGTTGCACGGTGCAAGCGACATCATCGGTGCTACCGGCTGGATGGCACTGCAACCTCCCTATAAAGAAGAATACGATACCTGCGGTTGTTTCGAATATTATGCCTCGGGAAATGGTATCGGAGCCAGAGTTCGGGATGCAGTCCGTGCAAATAAAGCTTATAAGGGACGCTTACGTCAAAAACCTATCTGCCGCATTTCCGCTTATGATGTATTCAGCGCATACAATGAGGAAGATCCGATTGCAGTTTCCGTACTGCACAAAGCCATAGAAATGTGGGGAATGGCCTCTGCCAACTTTGTCAGCCTGCTGAATCCGCAAAAGATAATCTGGGGTGGAGGTGTATTCGGCCCTGCCGGTATCTTCATAGATGATATCTACAAAGAAGCCTGTAAATGGGCGCAACCGCTCAGTATCAAGCAGGTGGAATTTGTAGCCTCTCAATTGTCCGGTAATGCCGGACTGATAGGAGCTGCTTTTCTCGCTATTAAAAAGCACCTGTACGAGTAATCTGACCACCTTATCATTTTTATTAATAAGAATATGAGTAGTTACAACAAGAATCTGGTTTTCACGGCTGCGTGCATCGGTATGTGCTTCTTTGGCATTTCGATGATCACCCTGGGCTCGGTACTACCGTCCCTCACCACCAAACTGGGTTTGGACAATCTCCAAGCCACCGCACTGGTGACGTTCCTGCCTCTCGGTTTATTGGGAGGCTCCCTGTTGTTCGGCCCTATTGTAGATCGCTTCGGACACAAAGCGTTACTGCTGCTCAGTTGTCTGGTCGTGTTGCTCGGACTGGAAGGAATTGCTTTCTTTACAAGTATCCCATTGTTGCAACTTTCCATTATCGGAATCGGCCTGGGAGGAGGGATTCTGAACGGTGAAACAAATGCTTTAGTAGCTGATATTTCCGACGAAGCGGAGAAAGGTTCACGCCTTAGTCTGTTGGGTGCATTCTATGGCATCGGTGCGCTGGGGATTCCTGTATTACTCAGTTTCCTGTCCGGATATTATTCTTTTGAAATTATACTGCAAGGCACGGGTGTTGTAATGTTGGCAGGTATCCTGTTCTGTCTCGGTGTACGCTTCCCCGCACCCAAACAGCCGCAAGGATTCCCAATCAAAGAAGGGCTGGGGTTATTAAAAGAAAGTAGCTTATTATTACTCAGTTTTATCCTCTTTTTCCAAAGCGGTATCGAAGGTGTATGCAACAACTGGACCACACTCTACCTGGGGCAAACCACCAACATCCCCGAAAACCGGGCGCTCATGGCACTGACTTGCATGGTGGCCGGACTGACTGTTGCCCGTCTGTTGCTGGTAGTTCTCTTCAAAAAGATAAAACAGGAAACTGTTCTTCGCGCCAGCCTGATTACGGCCGCAATAGGTTTTGCACTGCTGACTTTTTCACCGGACTTTGCACGTGCTGCCATAGGTATGGTGCTTGTCGGTGCAGGGCTGGCATCTACTTTCCCCGTCATACTCAGCATTGTCGGCAGCCGGTACGCTTCTCTGTCGGGAACGGCATTCAGTGTGGCCCTTGTTATAGCTCTGATCGGACAGACATTACTGAACAGTCTCACGGGAATTATCTCGCAAGGATACAGTATCGTTGTGTATCCTTATATGATGATTGTCTCCCTGCTCATCATGCTTCTATTGTTTAAACGCTCACTCAAATAAAAGAAATTATTTACCCCCTAAAAATCAAAAAAATTATGTTAGCACTTGAATGGTTAAAAAACGCGCATGGCATCATGGAAAAACTGGAAGCCACGCAATTGGAGAATATCAAAAAGGCAGCCACTGCTATGGCAGATTCCATCGAAGCCGGCCGTTGGGTACACACGTTCGGATGTGGTCACGCAACAATTCCCGTTGAAGAGATGTATCCTCGTATCGGTAGTTTTGTAGGTTTTCACCCACTGTGCGAACTTCCGCTGACATTCTTTACACAAATCATCGGCCAAATGGGTATCCATCAATTCCTGTTTCTGGAAAGAACAGAGGGTTACGGACAGGCAATCATGAAGAATTATGATTTCGATTCCAAAGATTGCATCTGGATTTTCTCTCACACAGGGATCAATGCAGTAAACATCGACATGGCACTGGAAGCTAAGAAGCGCGGTATGAAAGTAATCGTTTACGGCTCAGCCGGAGAAACAGGCGACAAAGCAAGCCGTCATTCCAGCGGTAAGAACCTGTTCCAACTTGCCGATATCATAGTGGACTCCTGCGTGCCTTTGGTAGATGCTTCCGTACCTTTGAAGAATCACTTCGACAAGGTGGGGCCATTGTCAACCCTGAGTTTCGTTACTATGGTATGGATGACCATCACTACCGTTGCCGAAATTCTGGCAGATCGCGGCGTACATCTGTATATCCATCCGTCACATAACGTACCGGGCGACACAACTGCTCACGAACGCCTGGATGCAGCTATTGCCGAATATCAAAAGAAAGTAAAAATCCTCTAACCAAAAGAAGCCCCAATCATCATTTATGAGTGACGGTAGCCCGCCTCAGCTTTGCCCCCACAAAGCTGGACGGGCTTTTTACAATTAGGAAACATAATTTATCTACACTTTTTCAGTTTTTATCCCTATATTTGCCCTCTAAAGAAATCAAACAGGATTATGAAACAGATAAGTATTGCAATTCTTCTTTGCCTCTGCACATTGGCAGGCTTTGCACAAGGCGGTCAGCCTCTTGATTTAAAAGATATTGTATCAGGTAAATTCCGCGCTGAAAATATTTACGGAGTCATTCCCATTCCCGGAGACGGGGAACACTATTCGCAAATGAATGCGGAAGGAACGCAGATCATCAAATACTCTTTCAAGACAGGAAAACAGGTAGAAGTATTGTTCGATGCTGCTACTGCACGCGAATGTCCGTTTAAGACGTTTGACAGCTACAGTTTTTCACCTGACGGCAGCAAATTGCTTATTGCTACAGAACAGACTCCGATTTATCGCCGCTCTTATACAGCTATACATTATATATATAGTCTGAAGCGAAATGTCAACGGAGAAATCAATAATATAGTAGAAAAGCTTTCAGACGGCGGCCCGCAGCAAGCACCTGTATTTTCACCGGACGGAACAATGGTTGCATTTGTACGGGATAATAATATCTATCTTGTGAAGTTTCTCTACGGAAACAGCGAAAGCCAGGTTACAGAAGACGGCAAACGTAATGCCGTTTTGAACGGTATTCCCGACTGGGTATATGAAGAAGAATTCTCTTTCAACCGTGCTCTGGAGTTCAGTGCCGACAGCAAGATGCTGGCTTATATCCGCTTTGACGAGACGGAAGTACCCTCTTACAGCTTCCCCGTTTTTGCAGGAAGCAATCCCCATATCACAGCTTTTGAGAAGTATCCGGGAGATTATACCTATAAATATCCCAAAACAGGAGAAGCGAATTCAAAGGTCAGTGTACATACCTTCGATATCAAATCGAAAGTAACCCGCAAGATGCAGGTGCCCTTGGATGCTGACGGGTACATCCCACGTATCCGTTTCACACAAGATCCTAACAAACTGGCCATTATCACCTTAAACCGCCATCAGAATCGTCTTGACATGTATTTCGGTGACCCCCGTTCTACTGTTTGCAAACAGGTTCTGCGTGACGAAAGTGATGCTTATATCAAAGAAGGCGTATTCGATAATATCATTTTCTATCCGGAAAACTTCAGCTTCGTGAGCGAAAAGAGTGGTTACAATCATCTGTACTGGTACAGCATGGGTGGAAATCTGATTAAACAGGTTACCAGCGGAAACTATGAAGTAAAAGAATTCCTGGGCTGGGACGCTGATGATAACAGTTTCTATTATATCAGTAATGAGGAAAGCCCGCTGCGCCAGGCTGTATACCAAATTGACCGCAAAGGAAAGAAAACCAAACTTTCTTCTCAACCGGGTCTCAACAGTGCACAGTTCAGTACGAACATGAAATACTACATGAATCGTTATTCAAACCTGAATACTCCCACTGTCATTACTCTAAATGATAATACAGGTAAAGTATTGAGTACGCTTGTTACGAATGATAATCTGAAACAGACTTTGTCCAAATACAGTGTACCCCAGAAAGAGTTCTTCACTTTCAAGACCGGAGATGGTGTAAGTCTGAACGGTTGGATGATGAAGCCTGTGAATTTCTCCGCATCCAAGAAATACCCTGTACTTCTGTATCAATACAGCGGACCCGGTTCACAACAGGTACTGGACACATGGAGCATCAGTTGGGAAACCTATATGGCCAGTCGTGGTTTTATCGTGGTCTGTGTAGACGGACGTGGAACCGGCGGACGTGGTGCAGACTTCGAAAAATGCACTTATCTGAATCTTGGTGTGAAAGAGGCGAAAGATCAGGTGGCAACAGCCCAATATATGGGTAGCCAGCCGTATGTAGACAAAAACCGTATCGGTATCTGGGGCTGGAGTTATGGCGGATACATGACCATCATGAGTATGAGTGAGGGAACGCCCGTATTCAAGGCCGGAGTTGCAGTAGCAGCCGTCACTGACTGGAATTACTACGACACAATTTATGGCGAACGCTTCATGCGCACTCCCAAAGAGAATGCTGAAGGATATAAAGGCTCTTCCGCTTTCACCCGGGCAGACAAATTGCATGGCAATTTATTGCTGGTACATGGAATGGCGGATGACAATGTTCATTTCCAAAACTGTGCAGAATATGCAGAACATCTGGTACAGTTGAACAAGCAATTCGATATGCAACTCTATACAAACCGCAACCACGGTATCTATGGCGGAAACACCCGTTATCACCTGTATACGAAGTTGACGAATTTCTTTGAAAAAAATCTTTAAGATCATAAAGTTCACCACAGATTACACGGATTAACACAGATAAAAAAGAGAAATAAAGAAATCTGTGTTAATCTGTGTAATCTGTGGTGAACAATAAATCAATATCATGAAAGACAGAATACGCAAACCCAAATGGCTCAAAATAAGTATTGGAGCCAATGAACGGTATACCGAAACCAAACGTATAGTTGAATCTCACTGCCTGCATACCATTTGCAGTAGCGGACGTTGCCCTAATATGGGAGAATGTTGGGGTAAAGGTACTGCCACCTTCATGATAGGCGGTGACATCTGTACCCGTTGCTGCAAATTCTGTAATACACAGACAGGCAAACCGCTTCCATTAGATATGGAAGAGCCTACCCATGTGGCGGAATCCATAGCCTTGATGAAACTATCCCATGCTGTCATCACCTCCGTAGACCGGGATGATCTACCGGATCTCGGCGCTGCACATTGGGCATGCACCATACGCGAAATCAAACGTCTCAATCCGGAAACTACCATCGAGGTTCTGATCCCCGACTTTCAAGGAAGAAAAGAATTAGTATCCCAGGTTATTGAAGCACAACCGGAAATTATCTCCCACAATATGGAAACGGTGAAACGCATCACTCCACTGGTACGTAGTGCAGCCCGCTACGAAACAAGTCTGGAAGTAATACGCCAGATAGCCGACAGCGGAATCACAGCAAAATCAGGAATCATGGTAGGATTAGGCGAAACTCCGGAAGAAGTGGAAGAACTGATGGATGACTTGCACCGTGCAGGATGTCAAATCCTGACCATCGGACAGTACTTGCAACCTTCACATAAACATTACCCTGTGGCAGAATACGTTACTCCCGCACAATTCGCTTCTTACAAAGAAACCGGTCTGGCAAAAGGATTCGATCAGGTAGAAAGTGCACCTTTGGTGCGTTCTTCTTATCATGCCGAAAAACAGGTACAGTTTTACAAAAAAGAAACGAAGTAAAAACCAATTGCTCTACTTATTTGTTATCTATGAGATAACGACAGAATAAAGTTTGCAATGTCAAAAAGAGGAGTTCTATCATCTAAGTTTAATATGTCTTTGGGATTTATCCCGGTTATCGTATCTATTATATTGTGCGAATTTATAACCCAAGACATTTCCATCTACATTGGTGCAGGTGTAGGGGCCCTTTATAGTTTATATACCTTATGGGGAAAAGGAGCAAGAATCCCCAACTTCCTACTTTATTGCACTACCGGAATGCTCTTGCTTTTGAGTCTGACCACTTTAATCTTCGGTGATTGCAGTTCCCGCGAAATGTTTCCACTGACATTGGAGATCAGTACGCTCATACCCGTAGTCATTATCTTCCTGAACAGGAAAAGATTTCTCGCTCACCAGATTTCCCAGTCACAGAAATGTTGCAAACAACTTTTTGCGCAAGGGGCAGAGTCTGCCATTGTAACAACACGGGTAGTTGTCATCATCGCTTTTCTTCATTTCCTAGGAGTCTTCATCACAATTCTGTTACCCGGTCCCTTAAGTGAAACTTCCAGGGATGTTTTATTCCGGTATTGTCCGCCAGCTGTATTTATTCTGAGTATATTATTCAATCAGTTCGGAATCCTCTATTTCAATCAAGTGATGGAGCACACAGCTTTCGTGCCCATTGTTAATACCAAAGGGGATGTGATCGGCAGAAGCCTGGCAGTGGATGCTATCAACAAGAAAAATGAATATATCAATCCGGTAGTCCGTATCGCTGTATCTCACAACGGTATGTTGTATCTTCGTCCACGCCCCCAACGCTGTATTCTCGACCGGGGGAAGACTGATATACCCATGGAATGTTACCTTTTATATGGAGAAACTCTGGAACAAGGCATCGTCCGACTTGTGAGACAAGCTTTTCCACAAGCACCGATACAAGATTTACAGTTCAATATCATGTATCACTTTGAGAATAAAGTGACGAACCGGCTGATCTATCTTTTCATTCTTGATGTAGAAGACGACAATCTTCTACGGGACAAGCAGGTAAAAGACGGAAAGCTTTGGACTTTCCAGCAAATAGAGCATAATTTAGGCAAGAACTTTTTCAGCTGCTGCTTTGAAAACGAATATGAGCACCTGAAAGATGTTATTTGTACAAGAGAAAAATACAAGGAATTTTAGAAAGATCGGGCACTTTTCCCTGCCACTCCTTCACTGTCTTGGTTTTGATATATTCTCCCTCACACGTAATGTTCGCAGCAATACAGAGTTTGGTTTGCGGACGACAATTTTGCAAGATGTCTTCCACCATTTTATTATTACGGTAAGGTGTTTCAATGAATAGTTGAGTCTGGTGTTCGGCATAAACCCGCTGCTCCAGAGTCCTTATTTTTTTGGCACGCTCGCCCGGCTCAATAGGAAGGTAACCGTGGAAAGCAAAACTTTGCCCGTTGAAACCTGAACCCATGACAGAAAGAATAATTGAAGAAGGTCCCACCAAGGGCACTACTTTCAGATTCTTCCGTTGAGCAATCGCCACTACATCCGCTCCCGGGTCAGCGACTGCCGGACAGCCGGCTTCGGAAATCACTCCCATAGACAATCCCGCCATCAACGGTTTCAGATATCCCGAAATATCTTCAGGTGATGTATGCTTGTTCAGCGGATAAAAAGTCAGTGTATCAATATCTATTTCCCGGTCCACCTTCTTCAGAAAGCGGCGTGCAGAACGCACATCCTCTACTATAAAGTGACTAATCCCAAGTATGATCTCCTTATTATAAGAAGGCAACACCGTTTCAATCGGTGTATCACCCAAAGTGACGGGCAAAAGATAAAGAGCTGTTTCCACGTTGATAAGTGATAAGTGATAAGTTATTAGTGATAAGTGATAAATGAAAAAAGTTAGTGATGAGCGGTTCATTTTGCTATGCCATTATACTGCATAGCCACTAATCACTCATCACTAACCGTTAATCACTATATATTACCCATAGATAATGTTTCCATTCTCATCCATATATTCATCCAGTCCTTTTTCGTAAGTAGCCATGGCACGCAAGCTCATACCCACGCTGGAGAAACCACCGTCATGGAATAAGTTCTGCATGGTTACCTTACGGGTCAGGTCGGAGAACATTACGATGCAATAATCAGCACATTCGTCAGCTGAAGCATTGCCCAGCGGAGACATGCGGTTGGCAAAATCGAACAGCTTATCCATCCCCTTCACACCGGAACCGGCAGTAGTCATAGTCGGAGACTGTGAAATGGTATTGACACGTACATTATGTTCGCGGCCATAGATATAACCGAAGCTACGTGCAATGGATTCCAGCAAAGCTTTTGCATCTGCCATATCATTGTATCCATAGAATGTACGTTGTGCAGCCACATAACTCAATGCAAGGATTGAACCGTAATCGGCAATTGCATTCAGCTTTTTGGCAGCCTGTATCATCTTATGGAAAGACACTGCGGAAATATCGAGCGTCTTGCCCAGCATATCATAATCTAAATCATCATATGTACGTTTCTTGCGAACATTCGGAGACATACCAATGGAGTGAAGCACAAAGTCAATCGGTCCGCCCAAAACTTCCATGGAGCGTTTGAATACATTTTCCAAATCTTCTACGCTGGTTGCGTCAGCGGGGATAACTTCGCATTTCAATTTATCTGCCAGTGCGGAAACTTCGCCCATGCGAACTGCTACCGGAGTGTTTGATAAGGTGATCGTTGCACCTTCTTCTACTGCTTTTTCAGCTACTTTCCAGGCAATGGACTGCTCATTCAGAGCACCGAAAATAATGCCTCTTTTTCCTTTCAACAAATTGTAACTCATACCTATAATATTAAAGTTGACGGGTATCTAATAAACAAGTCAACAAGGAAATTGCTCTTATTGTTCGCCTCCTCATCAACTTGCATCTTATCACCACGTTTACTATTTTGAGGCTGCAAAGATAGCGCAAATTGAACGCATAGCAAAATAAGCTTGCTTATTTTTGCTTTGCTGAAATGCCGCCTATCTTATTTAAAGATATGAACTTTCTGCATAAAAAGCCCGTAAGTGTGCAAAGAAAAGGACAAAACCACAAAAAATCCACCTAAACCAACAAATTGTGCACATGGTTTTAGCTAAAGCCCGATACATTTGCAACCGGTAATTAAGAGGTTTTTTCATAATATTTATTTAAGGTTAGAATTAGGTTAACATGAATCATTTATTATTTCTTTCGCAGGCCACTCGGGAGAGCCGCTTGCGGGAGGATAATAAAAAAGGAAAGAAAATGAGAAGTTGAAGAAGCCTGTTAGTTAACAACGAATAACTGATAACTAATAACTTATAACTAAATATAGTATCACGGATGAACACATTTATCAAAAAACTATGGGTGCTTGTTGCACTGGCCCTTCCGTTGTTACCTGCACAAAGTACGGTAAATGCCCAAAACGGAAATTATATAGATGAAAGTATCTATGAGAATTTACCCTTCAATATGCCGAAAGTGGAACAACCCGCTTTTCCGGATTATACAGTCAATATTGTAGATTTTGGCGCTAAAGGAGATGGTATCGTACTGAATACCAAAGCTATCAACGACGCTATAAAGGCAGTAAATGCCAAAGGTGGCGGTAAAGTAATTATTCCCGAAGGCTTGTGGCTGACCGGCCCTATCGAGTTGCTGAGCAACGTCAATCTATATACTGAAATGAACGCCCTGGTATTGTTCACAGATGATTTCGAGGCTTATCCTATTATTAAAACATCTTTTGAGGGTTTGGATACGCGCCGTTGCCAATCTCCTATTTCAGCATGGAATGCTGAGAATATAGCGATTACGGGACATGGTGTATTCGATGGTTCAGGTGATAGCTGGCGTCCGGTAAAAAAAGGCAAACTGACTGCGGGCCAATGGAGTAGCCTGGTAAGTTCAGGAGGTGTAGTCGATGCATCCGGTAGCATCTGGTATCCCACTGCCGGTGCACTGAAAGGCGCTATGGCTACTAAAGATTTCAATAACCCGGAAGGCATTAATACGGACGAGGAATGGAATGAAATCCGCCCGTGGTTGCGTCCCGTATTGCTAAATATCGTTAAGAGTAAAAAAGTATTATTGGAAGGTGTAACTTTCAAGAACTCTCCCAGCTGGTGCCTGCACCCGTTGTCATGCGAGCATATCACGATTCACAATGTGAAAGTTTTCAACCCCTGGTACTCCCAGAATGGTGATGCACTGGACTTGGAATCTTGCAAGAACGCGTTGATTGTCAACAACATATTCGATGCCGGTGACGATGCTATCTGTATCAAATCGGGAAAAGATGAAGACGGTCGCAGACGCGGCGAACCTTGCCAGAATGTGATTGTAAAAAATAACACCGTATTGCACGGCCACGGTGGTTTCGTAGTAGGTAGCGAAATGTCGGGTGGCGTAAAGAACGTCTATGTAACCGACTGTACTTTCCTGGGTACGGATGTAGGTTTACGCTTCAAGAGTACCCGCGGACGTGGCGGTGTAGTAGAAGGTATCTATATTCACAACATCAATATGATTGATATCCCGCACGAAGCCTTGCTGTTCGACTTGTTCTATGGCGGTAAAGGTGCCGGTGAAGAAACGGAAGATGACTTGGAAGGCAGAATGAAATCATCCGTTCCTCCTGTAACGGAAAAAACTCCCGCTTTCCGTGATATCCACATCACAAATGTGACTTGCAGAAGCGTAGGACGTGCCATGTTCTTCAATGGACTGCCTGAAATGCCTATCCGTAATGTACACGTAAAGGATGTAGTTATTACGGACGCCAAGCAAGGTATCGTTATCAGCCAGGCTGAGAATGTTTCTATAGAGAACGTGAAGATAGATACCAAAGGCACAGCATTGCAGGTGAAGCAAGCCAAAGACCTGAAAGTAAACGGGAAGACTTATAATAATTCGGCAACCAAAGCTTTGAATATCGATTTATAAGGTATATAATACCGCTGGTGTATGAAGAAAAAAGTAATCATACTGATCGCTCTGTGTTGTCTGTTTATCCAAGCAGCACAGAGCGATACTCTTTCCATAACAGACCTTCGCACGGAACAACTGACTAATCCTTTAGGTCTGGATACCCCTCAACCACGTTTCAGCTGGCGGCTCCAAAGCGGGCAACGCAATGTGATGCAGACAACTTACCGCCTGTTCGTTGCGTCCTCCCCGGAACTTCTAAGCAAGAATCGGGCAGACGTGTGGGATTCAGGCGAGGTACGCTCTGATGCGTCCATTTGGATAAGCTACCAAGGTCCCTCTTTACAACCCAACAAGCGCTATTATTGGAAAGTACAGGTAACAACCGGTACAGGTGAGAGCGCCTGGAGCGAACCTGCTTTCTGGGGAATGGGACTGATGGGAGAAACACGTTGGAAAGGACGTTGGATTGGTATGGACAGACCTATGCCCTGGGATAGTGAAACCATGTTTTCACGTCTGTCCGCCCGGTATGTACGCAAAGAATTCAAACTCAGCAAAGCAATAAAAGAGGCAACCCTGCACATCAGCGGACTGGGAGTTTACGAATGCCTCATCAACGGCGAACGGGTCGGTGACCTTGTACTGGCTCCCGCTCCTACCGACTACCGGAAAACCGTACTTTACAACAGCTATGATGTAACAAGTCTGCTTCGCTCACAGGCGGATAATGCCATAGGTATTACGCTCGGAAACGGACGATACCACTTCATGCGCCAAAACTACCGTACTTATAAAATCCACAACTTCGGCTATCCAAAAGTCCGGATGAACCTGATCGTAGAATATACGGACGGCAGCCGGGAAACGATTGCCACAGATACGAACTGGAAACTGACAGCCGACGGTCCCATCCGCAGTAACAATGAGTTTGACGGTGAGGAATACGATGCCCGGAAAGAATTAGGAAGTTGGTCGGAAACCGGCTATGACGACAGTAGCTGGTTGCAGGCAGAACGCGTTTCCATACCTTCGGGATATCTGCGCGGACAAACCATACCGGGTATCAAGGTAGTGGAGAAGATCAATCCCCGAACCATCCGTAAATCAGCCAATGGCTATATCCTCGACATGGGACAGAACATGGTAGGCTGGCTGCGCATCCGGGTAAAAGGAAATGCGGGCGACTCAGTACGCCTGCGCTTTGCAGAAACCCTGCAACCGGATGGAGAACTATACACCGCCAACTTACGGTCAGCCAAAGTAACCGACCTTTATATCCTGAAAGGAGAAGGCATTGAAGAGTGGGCTCCCCGCTTTGTATATCATGGCTTCCGCTATGTAGAAGTCAGCGAATTTCCAGGTACTCCTACCCTTACCAACTTTACAGGCGAAGTTGTAAATGACGACATGCCTCTCACCGGAACATTTGAATGTGATAATCCTATCCTGAACCAATTAGTGAAAAATGCCTTCTGGGGAATTCGTGGTAATTATAAAGGAATACCGCTCGACTGTCCCCAGCGTGATGAACGCCAGCCCTGGCTGGGCGACCATACCAACGGTGCACTAGGTGAAAGTTTCTTGATGGAAAACGGTCCGCTTTATGCTAAGTGGATGGACGATATCCGCGATGCGCAACGGGAAGACGGATGCATACCCGATGTAGTGCCGGCCTATTATTACTACTATACAGACAACGTGACCTGGCCGTCAACCTTCATTTTCATCAGTAATATGCTGTATGAACAATATGGAAATCCGGGAGCCATCTGCAAGCATTATCCCGCCATGAAGCAATGGATGGAGCACATCCGCACAGAGTTCATGAACCAATCGCATATCATCACCCGCGACCGTTACGGCGATTGGTGTCTTCCGCCCGAATCTCCCGAATTAATACATTCGAAAGACCCGGCCCGCATTACCGATGGTAAACTGATAGCAACCACCTATTACTACAAGCTACTGCAATATATGATAAAGTTTGCACAGCTTCAGTTAGATATGCCCCACACTCCGGATATTGCCGGACAGCTGTACCACCAGCAGTTAGCTGAGGATATTCAGGAATATCAGGAACTGGCAGAACACGTAAAAGAAGGTTTCAACAAGACCTTCTGGAATCAGGAAAAACAATATTACAGCAATAATACCGTAACAGCCAACCTTCTCCCACTGGCATTCGACATGGTACCGGATACGGAAAAAGAAACCGTTGCCCGGCAAATCATTCATAAAACGGTAGACTATTACAATGCCACCATTCAATGCGGAGTTATTGGCGTACAATGGCTGATGCGCGAGCTTGTAAGAATGGGACGCACAGATGTAGCATACGTTCTGGCTACCCATACCAAATATCCCGGATGGGGATACATGGCAGCCAACGGAGCTACCACCATCTGGGAGTTATGGAACGGGAACACAGCTGATCCGGCCATGAACAGCGGTAACCACGTCATGTTACTGGGTGATTTCCTCCCCTATTGCTATCAACATCTGGCAGGTATCCGGAATGCAGCTCCCGGTTTCAAGGAAATCCAGATGAAACCTGCTTTCGAACTGGAAGAAGTAGAATTTATTCGTGCTTCTCACATTACACCTTATGGCAAAGTAACAAGTAACTGGTCACAAACAGCTACCGGGTATTCCTGGGAAATCAGTGTACCTGCCAATAGTACGGCTACTATATGGCTGCCCAATGCGGATACCTCCGCCCTCACCGAAAACGGAAAGCCATTGAAGCAATCCGAAGGTTTACAAATACTCCGCCAGGAAGACGGATACACAGTTTGTAAGATAGGTTCGGGGAAGTATAACTTCCAGATTAAAAAGAACATATCATACGGAAAAGGAAGAAAAGGCCTGCTGGAGGATGACTTTATCTGTCGGAAGCCTTCCTTCCCGGAGAGCCATGCGGCTACTATTGTAGAAGGACGTCGCGGAATAGTGGCAGCCTGGTTCGGGGGAACCAAAGAGAAGAATCCCGATTGTTGCATTTGGGTTAGCCGCAAAACAAAAACAGGCTGGACAGAACCACAAATGGTTGCGGACGGTGTATTGGACGGAACCAAATACGCCTGCTGGAATCCCGTACTGACCGAAACACCGAAAGGAGAACTACAGCTTTATTATAAAATAGGTGTGAACGTAGCCGGATGGAGTGGTCATGTCGTTACTTCGAAAGACGGTGGAAAAACATGGAGCAAATCCCGGGCACTTCCCGAAGGCTTCCTTGGTCCCATCAAAAACAAGCCCGTATGGATCGGCAAGCGAATGATCTGCCCCAGCAGTACGGAAGATGAGAACGGTTGGCGGATTCATTTCGAAATCAGCGATGATGAAGGAAAGACCTGGCGAAAGATTGGTCCTATAACTGCTTCCGAAATTGTGGAAACAGATCAGGTGAAGTTCAGTAATCAGAAGCATAAAACCATACAAGTGATACAGCCCACCATCCTGACACATAAAGACGGAAAGTTACAAGCTTTATGCCGTACCCAGAACAACGGCTCCGTTGCTACCACCTGGAGTGAAAACAACGGAGAAAGCTGGAGTCCGGTAACATTCATTGACTTGCCCAACAACAATTCCGGCATTGATGGAATCACGCTGAAAGACGGGCGGCACTTGCTGGTATACAACCACTATCGCTACATCAAAGGAAAACGGAAAGAACGTACTCCCATCAATGTAGCAATCAGTGACGACGGTATGCATTGGAAAGCGGCCGTGGTATTAGAAGATTCGCCGATCAACCAATATTCATACCCCTCAGTCATTCAGGGTAAAGACGGAAAGGTACACATTGTTTATACCTGGAGGAGACAGCGCATCAAGTATGCCTGCCTCGATCCCCAACAGGTGGAAGTCACCTCTTTTGAGGAAGCCGGTTGGAAGGAATAACTCACAAAGGCGACAGTATTTATATCAAAATGGAAAAGGAATTACGGTAGGTTTGCACTACTTTTGTAGCAAATTAGTTATATATTTAAAACCATGAAGAAGAATATTTTTACAGTATTGCTATTATTGTGCGGTCTTTCTGTCACAGCAGAAGCACAAGAAACCCAAAAGAGTTTCAAGGTGGAAGTAAGTAACACCTGGAACAAGGCAAAAGCGGACGAACCGGTAGTAATCAAACTCAGTGAAATCAGTCCACAGTTCCGGGTACGTTCGGCAGTAGTCATGAACGGAAGCGAAGAAATACCTTCGCAACTGGATGACCTGAATGGCGACCTCCGTCCGGATGAACTTGCATTTGTCATCGACCTGCCTGCCAAGAGCAAGAAAACAGTGACCGTCACTCTGTCTTCCGCCAAAAGCGACAAGACTTATCCTGCCCGTGTATATGCCGAGATGCTGGTAAGCGACAAGCGAGGCAAGCATGTCCCCGTACATTCGGTAACCATTCCGGGAACCAGTAACATCTACAATCAGATGCATCACCACGGTCCGGCTTTCGAATCTGAACTGGTGGCTTATCGCCTGTACTTTGACAAGAAGCAAACAGTCGACATCTATGGCAAATTCAATAAAGGCTTTGAAATCAAAGAATCACAGTTCTATCCCACCGATGAACAACTGGCACGTGGCTTCGGTGACGATGTCCTGTTAGTAGGCGGCAGCTGCGGTTTAGGTGCGCTGAAAGGCTGGGACGGCAAGAAATCCACTCATATCGAACCTGTATCCACGCTTACCGAGCGCATCATTGCCTACGGTCCGGTACGCACCATTGCCGAAATAGAAGTGACAGACTGGCAATATCAAGGTTCGGAACTACGCATGACGAACCGCTACACCCTCTACGGCGGACACCGCGATGTATTTGTAGAAACCTTCTTTGAAGAACCGTTGAAAGACGAAATCTTCTGTACCGGTGTAATAGACATCAAAGGCTCTGTATCTTACTCCGACCACAAAGGCCTGATAGGTTGCTGGGGAACGGACTGGCCCGTAAACGACACCGTGAAGTACGCTAAAGAAACCGTAGGACTGGGCACATACATTCCGCAAAAGTACGTAAAGGCCGAAGTGAAAGACAAGGCTAATTACCTGTACACCATCGGTGCCAAAGGCAGCAAATATTTCACCCACAATATCACATTCACTTCCATGAAAGAAACCTTCGGCTATAAAACTCCCGAAGCATGGTTCGCCTATATCCGCGAATGGAAAGAAGAACTGGAACATCCGGCAGTGATGAAAGTGATGAAGTGATAGGGTGATAAAGTGACATTCGTAACCAATCACTAATAACTAATCACTAATAACTAAAAACGTATCATGAAAGCAAGAAAGACCTTGATGAGTCTATGCCTGTTGCTCGCCCTTCCGCTGGCAGCACAGCAGAAAAATTATGTTTCCGAGGTATGGGTAGCCGACCAGGGAAACGGTAAGTACAAGAACCCGGTACTCTATGCAGACTATTCCGACCCGGATGCCTGCCGTGTAGGAGATGATTACTACATGACATCTTCCAGTTTCAACTGTTTGCCCGGATTGCAGATACTCCACTCCAAAGATTTGGTGAACTGGACTATCATTGGCGCTGCCGTACCTTACGCTCTGTCCCCAATAGAAACTCCCGAACGTCCTGAACATGGTAACCGCGTATGGGCACCTGCCATCCGCCATCACAACGGTGAGTTTTACATCTTCTGGGGAGATCCCGATCAAGGTGCTTTCATGGTAAAAGCCAAAGATCCGAAAGGACCGTGGACTGAGCCTGTACTGGTGAAACCGGGTAAAGGCATCATCGACACTTGTCCGCTTTGGGACGAAGACGGCAAAGTGTATATGGTACATGCCTACGCAGGTAGCCGTGCCGAGCTGAAGAGCGTAATCACCATTTGCGAACTGAATGCTGAAGCTACCAAGGCCATCACTCCGTCACGTATCGTATTTGACGGACATGAGGCGCACCAGACCTGTGAAGGACCAAAATTCTACAAGCGTAACGGATATTACTACATCTTCCATCCGGCAGGTGGTGTACCTACAGGTTGGCAGGTAGTGCTCCGTTCGAAGAATGTATACGGACCGTACGAATGGAAAACCGTGCTTGCACAAGGTAATAGCCCTGTGAATGGCCCTCACCAAGGTGCATGGGTAGATACCCCGACCGGAGAAGACTGGTTCTTCCACTTCCAGGATGTAGGCGCTTATGGCCGACTGGTACATCTGCAACCCATGAAATGGGTGAATGACTGGCCCGTAATCGGTATCGACAAAGACGGTGACGGTTGTGGTGAACCTGTAATGACTTACAAGAAACCGAACGTAGGTAAGACCTATCCCATCTGCACTCCGCAGGAAAGTGACGAGTTCGACGGTTATACTTTGTCTCCTCAATGGCAGTGGCATGCCAATATCAACGAGAAGTGGGCATACTACGCAGGAGACCAAAGCATCGTACGCCTGTATTCTTACCCGGTAGTGAAAGAATACAAGAATCTGTTCGATGTTGCCAATCTGCTGTTACAGAAGGCTCCGGCCCCCAACTTCACTGCTACCATGAAACTGACTTTCAAGCCGGTAGATAAATATAAAGGCGAACGTACCGGATTGGTAGTGATGGGTATGGACTATGCCGGACTGATCCTGGAGAATACAGACAAAGGGCTGGTTCTCTCGCAAGTATCCTGTCTGAAGGCAGACAAAGGCACACCGGAACAAGTAAACGGTACGGTAGATCTGACAGACAACACCATCTATCTGAAAGTAAAATTCAGCAGCGATGCCAACAAAAAGATTTCAAAGAGTGAAGGCGGACATGATCTGCTGGTTATGTGTGACTTCAGTTATAGTCTTGATGGAAAGAAATACCAGCCTCTTGGCAAGTCATTCCAGGCTAAAGAAGGAAAATGGATCGGTGTCAAGGTAGGTACTTTCTGTACTCGTCCTGCAATTACTACCAATGACGGTGGTTGGGCAGATGTAGACTGGTTCCGCATTACGAAGAAATAAGATTTTTCTAAGCGTGCAAGTTACGCTATAATACAGAGCCTCCGGATGTATAAGTGTATGACATCCGGGGGCTTTTTTGCTCATAACGGAATGGAAAAGAACAAAAGTGATTAGCGCCATTCGGTATATTATTTTTTAGACGCGGATGACACGGATAACGCGGATTTAAAAGGCTGCGCTATAAAAGTGGATAAAAAAAAGATCCGCGTCATCCGTGTCATCCGCGTCTAAAAGATTATTTATCATTTAACCCATAACCCTACAGAAATGAATCAACTCATTACAGATTGTTTGAACGAAATGCCTTATATTTGCGTTCATAAAGAAAAGAAAGTAAGAAAAATGAAGAAACTCGTAATTTTTGATTTAGACGGTACCCTTCTAAACACCATTGCCGATCTGGCACAAAGTACCAATCATGCATTAGCCGCCTTAGGATATCCCACACATGAAGAACAAGAGTACAACTTCATGGTTGGAAATGGTATCAACAAACTTTTTGAGCGTGCTCTGCCCGAAGGAGAAAAGACGGAAGAAAATGTCCTGCGCATACGAAAAGAATTTGTACCCTATTATGACCAACATAATGCAGACAAAAGCCGCCCCTACCCCGGCATCACGGAACTTCTAACCGAACTACAGACCAAGGGAGTCCAACTTGCAGTCGCTTCCAACAAATATCAAGCAGCTACAGAGAAACTAATTGCCCACTATTTTCCTACAATTCGTTTCATCGCTGTCTTTGGCCAACGTGAAGGGGTAAACGTAAAACCCGATCCCACCGTCGTATACGATATCCTGAAAATAGCAAAGACAGCCAAAGAAGATGTTCTCTATGTAGGAGATTCCGGCGTAGACATGCAGACAGCTATCCATGCAAATATAACCTCCTGCGGAGTGACCTGGGGATTCCGCCCACGCGCTGAACTGGAAACCTTCCATCCTGACTACATTGTGGATAAAGCTGAGGAGATTATCGAGAGCGTCTTGAAAGACTAAATTCAGCCTCTACTGCCTGAATCTTGCCACCGTATCAGCAAGGTCTGCCAATAAATAGGCAAACGGTATGCATCATTTTTACTCCTTTTTAAATAGATATTACCCCTGAAAGTGCCGAAAACTGCCTAACCTTGCAACTGAAATACAAAAAATGAAAAACAATGATGAAGAAATGGTTATCGACATGCTTTGCCGCAATCTGCATAAGCAGTAGCTTGCAGGCACAGCTGGAAAATGAAACTCTCAAATTATGGTACGATGGACCCGCCACACAATGGGTAGAAGCTTTGCCACTGGGCAACGGACGTATAGGCGCCATGGTCTTTGGCGACCCTGTACACGAACAATTCCAATTGAATGAAGAAACCGTATGGGGAGGTTCTCCTTACAACAACACCAATCCCAAAGCCAAAGACGCTTTGCCACGGATCCGCCAACTCATCTTTGAGGGCAAGAATAAAGAGGCACAAGAGCTTTGCGGCCCCACCATCTGTTCGCCATCCGCCAACGGGATGCCTTATCAGACTGTAGGTTCCCTGCATCTTGACTTTGATGGAATCAGCAATTACAACGATTATTATCGTGATCTGGACATTGCAAAGGCAATAGCTACCACTCGCTTCACCACCAATGGAGTAACCTATACCCGTGAAGCCTATACTTCTTTCCCCGATCAGGTCCTGGTAATCCGCTTGACAGCTTCACAAAAGAAGAGCATCTCATTCACTGCAAAATATACCACGCCTTATAAAAGTAATGTGGTACGCAGCATCTCCTCCCGCAAAGAATTACAGTTGAGCGGAAAAGCTAACGACCACGAAGGTATCAAAGGCAAAGTGGAATTCACCGCCCTCACCCGCATAGAGAACAGTGGTGGCAGTCTGGAAGCAACATCAGACAGCACCCTGCAAGTCAAAAATGCCAATAGCGTTACATTATACGTATCCATTGGCACCAACTTCGTAAACTATAAGGATGTATCGGGCAATGCACTCAGCACTGCACAGAAATACCTGAAACAGGTCAACAAGAACTATGCGAAGAGTAAAGCCGCCCACATCAATGCATATCAGAAGTACTTCAACCGAGTATCTCTGGACCTGGGGCGCAATGCTCAAGCCGACAAGCCGACAGATGTACGCGTCAAAGAGTTCAGTACAAGCTTCGATCCGCAAATGGCTGCTTTATACTTCCAATTTGGACGCTACCTGCTGATATGCAGTTCACAGCCCGGCGGGCAAGCCGCCAATCTGCAAGGTATCTGGAACTACCAGCTACGTGCTCCTTGGGATGGCAAATATACTACTGATATCAATGTAGAAATGAACTACTGGCCTGCCGAAAGTACCTCCCTGCCCGAAATGCACGAACCTTTCCTGCAATTAGTAAAAGAAGCAGCCATACAAGGACGCGAAAGTGCCGCCATGTACGGTTGTCGCGGTTGGACATTGCATCACAATACGGATATCTGGCGTAGCACCGGTGCCGTAGACGGACCAAGCTACGGAGTATGGCCCACTTGCAACGCTTGGTTCTGCCAGCATCTGTGGGATCGTTACCTCTTCTCCGGCGACAAAAACTATCTAGCCGAAGTATACCCCCTGATGCGTGGTGCCTGCGAATTCTACCTCGATTTTCTGGTACGTGAACCCGAGAATAACTGGCTGGTAGTAGCCCCCTCCTATTCTCCTGAAAACAGTCCCGTAGTAAATGGCAAACGTACATTTGTTGTAGTTGCCGGAACCACGATGGACAATCAGATGGTTTACGATTTATTCTACAATACGATTGCCGCTGCCGGTTTAATGAACGAAAACACCGCTTTCACCGACAGTTTACAGACTGTAGTTAACAATTTAGCCCCTATGCAGGTAGGCCGTTGGGGACAGTTACAGGAGTGGATGCACGACTGGGATAATCCCAAAGACCGTCATCGCCATGTTTCTCATCTCTGGGGTTTGTATCCGGGACGTCAAATCAGTGCCTACAACTCTCCCATCCTGTTTGAAGCTGCCAAGAAGTCTTTAATAGGTCGTGGCGATCACTCTACCGGTTGGTCAATGGGTTGGAAAGTGTGCCTGTGGGCGCGTCTGCTCGATGGTAACCATGCCTATAAACTGATAACCGAACAGTTGCACCCCACTACCGATGAAAAGGGACAAAACGGTGGTACTTATCCGAACCTGTTCGATGCACACCCGCCTTTCCAGATTGACGGTAACTTTGGCTGTTCTGCCGGTATTGCCGAAATGTTCGTTCAGAGCCATGACGGAGCTATCCATCTTCTTCCGGCATTGCCCGACGTATGGAAACAGGGAACATTGAAAGGTATCCGTTGCCGTGGCGGCTTTACAGTGAAAGAGATGAAGTGGGAAAACGGAGAATTACAAACAGCCGTTATCACTTCCAATATTGGCGGTACACTCCGCATACGGACCCAGACTCCTTTGTATCTGAATGGGGAAAAATTGACTCCAAGTGTCCAAGAGGTATCTGACAACCCGCTATTACAATCACAGAGCATCCGCAAACCACTGATTGCTGCCAATGCACCGGTTTGCATACCGGAATATGCACAGACTTATGTGTATGATATCGAAACAAATGCAGGAAACGAATACATTCTGACCGCAAGAAATCAATAAGAATAAATAGTAACCAAAACTATAGGGATACCGGCAAAAGTCAGTCGTCACTATGTTAAAACGTCAAGAGGGGAGCAATAAACTCCCCTCTTTTCTGTTATATAACATCATTTAGATAACTCACAAAAACATTATAGACAGTAAATAACAAAAAATACCACCCTAAAAACAGATATTACACATATATATTTTCACATCCCTATACATTTGCAGCAACGAATTAACAGTGTGCCCGAACACACATAACGAAAAAAATCATACTTAATTAATAACATGCAAAGAATGTCTAACAAAATGAAAAACATGCGCGCCGCGCTACTATTCTGTTTAGTAGCCGTGATATCGCTTAGCGTATCAGCGCAAAATGTAACCGTAACAGGTACTGTGACAGACAAGACGGGAGAAACCGTTATCGGTGCTTCCGTAGTACAGAAAGGGAATACCAGCAACGGTACTATTACCGATATTGATGGTAATTTCTCCCTTAGTGTTCCCGCCAATTCCACATTGGTATTCTCTTATGTGGGTATGACTTCTCAGGAAATACCCCTGAAAGGCAAAACAAAAGTTGAAGTAGTTATGGAAGACGATGCACAGGCTTTGGAAGAGGTTGTGGTTATCGGTTACGGTACAGCAAAGCGTAAAGACCTGACCGGCTCCGTTGCCACCGTAAGCTCTGAGACACTAGCTGCTGTTCCTGTTGCTTCTGCTACCGAAGCATTGCAAGGTAAAATGGCCGGTGTACAAATTACCACCACGGAAGGTTCACCCGACGCAACAATGTCTATCCGTGTGCGCGGTGGTGGCTCTATCACACAGAGCAACGAACCACTGTTTATTGTTGACGGTTTCCCGGTAGAAAGTATCTCCGACATACCTCCCACTGACATTGAAGACATCACAGTTCTGAAAGATGCCTCCTCCACAGCCATTTACGGTTCACGTGGTGCCAACGGTGTAATCATTGTGACCACCAAGAGCGGAAAAGAAGGTAAAATGAGTGTCAGCTATAATGCTTACTATAGCTGGAAGAAAGTAGCTAATAAACTGGACGTGCTCTCAGCCAGAGATTATGCCAATTGGCAATATGAATTGGGGCTGCTAACGGATAAGGCAGACAAATATTCCCAGTATTTTGGCAACTATCAGGACTTGGATATGTATGATGATGTAGCCACTAACGACTGGCAAGATCTGACATTTGGCCGCACCGGACATACTTTCAATCATAACATCAGCCTGAATGGTGGTAGTGATAAGATGAAATATGCTTTCAGTTATTCGCACATGGATGATAAAGCCATCATGCAGATGTCCGACTTCAAACGCGACAATGCGAATCTGAAATTAAGCCACAAGCCCATTAAGAACATAACCATTGACCTCAGTGCACGTTTCTCACGTACTAAGATTAATGGTGGTGGTGCCAACGACGCCAACAGTTCGCTGAATACTGACAAGCGACTGAAATATGCCGTACAATACACCCCATTCCCGGTTCCCGGCTTGTCCGATGAACTCAACTCCGACAACGAAGAGCCCAGTTCCTTGCTGATTAATCCATTGACTTCATTAATTGATAACGATACCCGCAAAGAACGCACTACTTATAATCTTGGTGCAGGCTTTACTTGGGAAATCATCAAGAACCTACGTTTCAAATCTGAATTCGGTTACGATGACTATCGCTACAATACTGATAGATATTATGGTCCCAGTACCTATTACGTACGTAACACTCCCTCCTCTACCAATCAGGGAAAACCGGCTGTAACACTGACTCGTCAAAGTCGCAGTACTATTCGTAATACGAATACCGTGAACTACGACTTTAAAAAGCTGATTAAAGACGAAAAGCATCACTTAAATGCCTTGATTGGCCAAGAATATGTGATAGCCAAAAATAACAAAATCACCAATACTTCACATGGCTTCCCCAGCACCTTTACTGCGGACGACTGCATTAACCTGATGACCCAGGGAACTCCTTTTGAAATCACCAATTATTCGGATCCGAATGACGTATTGCTTTCTTATTTCGGCCGTTTGAATTATGACTATGACAGTAAATATTTGTTCAGCGGAACGTTCCGCGCCGACGGCTCTTCCAAGTTTGCCCGCGGCAACCGTTGGGGATATTTCCCGTCAGCCGCCTTGGCTTGGCGTGTATCTTCCGAACCATTTATGGAAAGCACCCACAATTGGTTGGACGACTTGAAGCTTCGTTTCAGCTATGGTACTGCAGGCAATAATAATATCCCGTCCGGACAATTAAATCAGGAATACGAAGCCAAGGCTACTACCTGGATCAACGGCTATCCCTCTTACTGGGCTCCTTCCAAAACAATGTCTAACCCGGACTTAACTTGGGAAACCACCATTACCCGAAACCTCGGTTTGGACTACACCCTGCTGGGAGGCAAACTAAGCGGTACCTTGGAAGCTTACTGGAACACTACGAAAGATTTGTTGATTCTGTTCCCTACCTCGGGTACAGGTTATGACAACCAATACCGCAACATGGGTGAAACAGAAAACAAAGGTTTCGAAGCTTCCGTTAACTGGATAGCCATCGACAAAAAGAACTTCGGCTTGAGCTTCGGAGCAAACATCAGTTTCAACAAGAACAAAATCAAATCATTGGGTTCACTGAAAACCATGTCCAACGACTTGACACAATCCTACTGGGCTTCCTCCGAAATCGGTCAGGACTATTGGATAGAAGTAGGAGGCAGTGTAGGCAAAATGTATGGCTATGTAAGCGATGGCCGTTACGAAGTATCCGATTTCGAAAGATATGACGAAGTGACCGAAACCTGGATTTTGAGAGACGGAGTAAGTTCTTCTTCTGCTGTAGGAACAGCCCGTCCGGGTATGATGAAGCTGAAAGACTTGGATAACAGCGGTGATGCGAACGGTTCTGATGACAAAAGAGTGATTGGTGATGCGAACCCTCTGCATACCGGCGGTTTCAATATCAATGCACGCCTCTATGGATTCGACCTGACTGCCAACTTCAACTGGAGTTATGGAAACGACATCTACAATGCCAATAAGATAGAGTACACCAGCACTTCGAAGTATCTATACCGTAACCTGACTTCCGACATGGCAGGAGGGAAACGCTGGAACAATGTAGATGCGGCAGGTAATTTGGTAACGAATATGGCTCAACTGGCCGAAATGAACCAAAACACCACCATGTGGTCTCCGTATACCGACAAGTACATCTTCTCCGACTGGGCTGTTGAAGACGGTTCATTCCTCCGCCTGAATACACTTACCTTAGGCTACACAATGCCTACAACGTTAGTGAAGAAAGTCGGGATCAACAACCTGCGTTTCTACGTAACAGCCTACAACGTATTCTGTCTGACAAGTTATAGTGGTTATGATCCGGAAGTATCTACCAGCCGCCGTAACGGAAGTAATCTGACCCCGGGTGTCGATTACTCGGCCTATCCAAAGAGCCGCCAATTCGTAGTTGGCTTAAATCTTAATTTCTAACTCTACAAATAATAGAAAGTAATGAAAAAATTAATATATATATCACTCCTGGCATCAGCCAGTCTATTCGCCTCTTGCGAAGACCTACTGGATGCCCCAAGCAAGTCATCCATGGATGAAACCATCATCTTCAATACTGAAGCCTTGGCCGATGCAGCTGTCATGGGCATTCACCAGTCATTTGGCGAAACTAATTCTTACCGAGGACGCTACCTCGCTTATTTCGGTGTAAATACAGATTGCGAGATATTCAATAACTCCGGAATGAACAATGTAGAAACAGATAAGGAAGGTTCTTTGGTGACCTATTCTGCCAAGCCAGACAATACGTATATGAATACAGACAACAATGCATGGGCAAAATTGTACGAAGCCATCGAACGTGCCAACAAAGGCATTAAAGCTATGCGTGAAAACAGTGATTTGACCAATACTAATATGGCCCAACTATATGGTGAATTGTTGACCTTACGTGCATTTATTTATTTCGATTTGATAAAAGCCTGGGGAGACGTGCCCGCACGTTTCGAACCTATCACTTCCGAAACTATCTATGTTGAAAAGTCCGACCGTATGGTTGTTATCAATCAAATCCTTGCCGACTTACTGGAAGCCGAAAGCTATCTGGGATGGCCGAATGAAAACAAATATACCCAATCCACAGAGCGTGTCAGCAAAACATTTGCCAAAGGACTGCGTGCACGCATCGCCTTATTTGCAGCCGGATATTCGCAACATCCTGACGGCATCCGCTACAACTTGGAAGATGCTGCGCAAAGGCAAGCCATGTATCAGATTGCTAAAGACGAATGTGTGAGTATCATCACTCAGGGATATAACAAACTGGGAACTTTTGAAGAGAATTTCCGTCAATTGTGCCAGGAAACGGGTACTGCCGGTTTGGAATCAATCTGGGAAATACCGTTCTCTGATGGTCGCGGGCGCGTAATCTACACTTGGGGTGTAAAGCACGAGAATGCCAACCAGTGGACAGCACTGAATAAAGGTGGATACAATGGCCCTACCCCGAACTTGTTCTATGACTACGATGTGGACGATGTACGCCGTGATATCACCTGCATACCTTATAAATGGACAGGTACTGGCACAGCCATCAAGGAGCCCAACAAATGTTTTGGCGGATGGAGCTTTGGTAAACTCCGTTTCGAATGGTTGAACCGTATCGTTACTTCTACAAATGATGACGGAATGAACTGGCAGGTTATGCGTTATGCCGACATCTACCTGATGGCTGCCGAAGCTATCAACGAACTGGATAATCCGACCAGTGCAGCCCCTTATCTGAAGCCGATTCTGGATCGCTCTTATCCTGCCGCCAAAGCAACAGCTATTCTGACAGCAGCCAGTGCTAGTAAGACAGCTTTCTTCAACGAAATCGTGGATCAGCGCAAATTTGAATTCGCAGGAGAAGCTCTCCGCAAAGTCGACTTAATCCGCTGGAATATGTTAGGATCAAAACTGAAAGAGACAAAAGAGAAGATGACCCGACTGACCAACCGTGAAGGAGAATACGCTGACCTTCCCGCCAAGATTTATTATAATGAAGGACTGGATGCCGCCAGCAACGATGCCGATACTTACGTCATCTATGGCTTGAACCACGGTGAAACCGATGAAGAAGGCAAAGCAATGGTAGATGCAGGAAAGTTCTCCACCAGCAAATCATGGATTTACTCATCGGAGGAGTCAAGCATTGCTACAACAACAAAGTTCATCTCCCAGCTTTACGTCAACGACCCCGATACGAAGCAGTTCTGGCCCATCTGGCAAGTGTTCCTCGATGCAAGTAACGGCACATTAACCAATGATTATAATTATTAATCTTATCACTCTGAACAAATATGAAAAATAAATTCAAAAATATAGCCCTGATATGTGGAGTCGGCTTAATGGCATTTGCTGCAAGCTGCTCTGATCTTGACGACGAAATCAAAAGCTCAAGCTACGACCGCCTATTCTCTCCAACTGCCGTGGAGGCCCGGGTACAAAACAAAACGAATGTACGCCTCGGTTGGACCAAAGTATTGGGAGCCGATTCTTATGTCATTGAACTCTTCGCCAATGACAGTCTACAGTTTGAAGGCTCTCCTGTAACCACTTACAATGAGGTTACCGACAACCCATACACCATTACAGGATTGGATGGCGAAACTAAATATTCGGCTCGTATCAAGGCCGTTGGAGAAAAGATATCCGAATCTAAATGGACAGGAGTTTTCTTCAAAACCGATGCAGAGCAAATTCTTGAAGCTGTTACGGACGACGATATCACTTCTAGCACCGTTACTTTGAGATGGCCCGCAGGAACAGCTGTTACAGCCATCACAATTAGTGGAGGATTGGAAGAAACCCGTACCTTGTCTGCCGAAGAAATAGCAGCGGGCACTGCAACTATCACAGGTTTAACTTATGAGACGAAATACACTTTCAACATCATGAATGGTACAAAATCTCGTGGTAAAGTAACCGTTACTACCATGCCCGATTATATTCCGGCATATCCAGGTGACGACCTCCAAGCCAAAATTGATGCAGCGGAAGAAGGGGCAACCATTATGCTTCTTCCATCTAAAGACGGTTCCACCAATCAGTTTATCTACCTAGATAATGAAACGGGAGATGCTTCGACTAAAGAGTTGACAATCAGCAAGAACATTGCAATCAAATGCCTCGGTACGAAGCCGGTGGAAGCACAGATTAAATTTGTATTAGAAGGTACAGACGGATTTACAACGGAAAACATCAAATTCATCGGTGTATCGGCAGACATTCTGATCAAAACAAGTAACTGTTCCGGAACAATCATAGTCAATAATATAGAAGCAAGCGGATTCGGCAACTTTGTTGTTGACCCGGGAACAAACACTTGTAAAGTAGATGAATTTACCGTGACCAATAGTTATTTCCACGATATGTGTTCCAGCAAACGTTTTGTTGATTCACAGAAGAAAAAATGTGCCATCATGCTCTTCAACATGAAAAATTGTACTGTAGCTAATTCCTGTTCAGGTTCTGACTTTTTACGTTTTGACTACAATGCCAACGCAGCAGGTATGATTATCAACTTCGAGAACAATACACTCTACAAGATTGAAGCTACTTCAAAAGGTCTGTTCTATATTCGTTCAAACAGTAATGGCGATAAAGCATTTACTGCAAATATCAAGAATAATGTCTTTGCGGAAATGGGAGAAAAAGTATTCTTCAGTCAGGATGCTAAGACGGACAACCTTATATTCAACAACAACAACTATTTCAACACTCCATCTCTGGTAGTCAACCCTGATGGTGGTTCAGGCAAGGTATTTGATACCACGGGCTTATCATTGAACCCAGAATTCAAGGATGCTGCCAACAATGATTTCACTATCACAAATGAGACATTAATTGACAAAAATATCGGAAATATCTGATAGGTAGACAAAGTTATAAATATCATAGAATAAGAGGCTGAATTCAAAAATTCAGCCTCTTATCTTTTCTTGCTATTTTAATCATTTCTTTATGTGATATTATCATCATTTACTCCAAAAGGAACAATATTTCCTCCTCTTTATAGCTATAAACTTCTATTTTTGCATACACATAAGTACAAACCACTATTGACGGAACATTTAAAATCAAAAGAATCTATATCATGAAGAAACTTTTTTTAGTCTTCTCTATTTTAACTGCCTCTATAACTGTTATGGGGCAACAGCCTATTCCGGTTAAGCCTCGCATTCTTATCAGTACGGACATAGGTGGCACAGATCCGGACGACAATCAATCAATGGCACACTTCCTTATGTACAGTGAGATGTTCGAAACAGAAGGATTAGTATCTTCTCCCTCCTATGGACACGGAAGTAAACAGAATCTTCTGGACATGATAGACCTATACGAAAAAGATCTGCCCAAGTTAAAAAAACACATAAAGGGCTTCCCGTCACCGGATGCCTTACGAGCCATCTGCAAACAAGGAAGACAAGGAGCAGCCCCATTCAAAGGTTATACTACTGCCACAGAGGGTTCTGATTGGATCATTAAATGTGCCAGAAAAGAAAGTACCCGGCCCTTATGGATACTAGTATGGGGCGGACTCGATGACTTAGCACAAGCTCTACATGATGCTCCGGACATTCAAAATAAAATAAGAGTATACTGGATTGGCGGACCGAATAAAAAATGGAGTACCAATAGTTATGTATACATTGTCGAGAATTTCCCCAACCTTTGGTTCATCGAGGCCAATGCTTCCTATCGTGGATTCATAACCAATGACAAACAACCTGGTAAATTCAACAAAGACTATTACGATGAATGTATCCGTGGAGCCGGACATCTGGGAAAAGACTATATAAAATATTACGATGGAAAAGTCAAGATGGGAGATACCCCATCACTACTTTACATGATGGATGGTGATCCGAATAATCCTCAGAAAGAAAGCTGGGGAGGGAGTTTCGAGAAATTCACTCATAGCCCAAGAGTCATTTTCAACCGGAGTACTACCCTGAAAGATACGGTTCCGGTATATGCCATCATTGAATTCCGCATAAAGGGACCGGAAATGAATATCCCCGCTGACTCAACCTGTTTCACCATGACAACAGATGGTCAGGACTGGGACGGTTTCTATCTGGGTAATGGTGAATATGCCGTCAGATATGCTCCTAAATCTACCGCAGTCCTAACCTACAAGATTACCTCTGATATTCCGGGATTTCCGGAACAAACCGGAGAGTTCGTAGTAAATAACACATGGCCCGGAAAGATTGATGCCGATGACTATAAATTAGGAGATTATTGGTATACAGACCGAAATGACGCAAACCTGTTTGAAGGAAAATGGCAGGGAAGTAAAACGGTATCCAAATGGAGAAAAGATGTTCTGCAAGACTGGGCCAAGCGTTGGGAATTGCTTAAATAAATACATATTCTAAAAAATAATAGCATGAAGAGAATACTATTCTATCTATGTTTTACCTGCTTTTTTTATCAGGTGTTTTCACAATCACACAACCTCCCTTGGAAAAATGGAGCCTTGCAAATATCCAGCAACTCCCGTTACCTTCAGCATACGAATGGCTCTCCCTTCTTCTGGCTCGGAGATACCGGTTGGCTGCTTCCTGAAAGGTTGAACCGGGATGAAGCGGAATACTATCTTGAACAATGTAAACAAGCAGGCTTCAACGTAGTACAGGTACAAACCATCAACGGAGTACCTGCCATGAACTTTTATGGACAATCGTCTATGCCGGATGGATTTGATTTCTCCAATATCAACCGACCGGGTATATATGGATATTGGGATCATATGGATTTTATCATCGATGCCGCCGCCCGCAGAGGAATTTATATCGGCATGGTCTGCATCTGGGGCGGGCTGGTAAAAAGTGGAAAAATGAATGTGGAAGAAGCCAAGGCTTATGGTACTTTTCTCGCCAACCGTTACAAAGATCGCCCCAACATCATCTGGATGATTGGCGGAGATATCTATGGAAACATCAAAACCGAAGTCTGGAACATGCTTGCCAACACCATTAAATCCATTGATAAGAACCATCTCATGACTTTCCATCCCTTCGGAAGGACACTCTCGGCAGAATGGTTCAACGATGCCCCCTGGCTGGATTTCAATATGTTCCAAAGTGGACACCGCCGCTACGGACAAAGCAAAGATGACAAAAAGACACTGTTACCACAAGGCACAGAAGAAGACAACTGGCGATATGTGGAACATAGTCTTGCTCAAAAGCCACTACGTCCGGTTATTGATGGAGAGCCGTCTTATGAAGCCATTCCCCAAGGACTTCATGACCCTAAGGAAGGTTTCTGGAAAGACAACGATGTACGCAGATATGCTTACTGGTCGGTTTTTGCCGGTTCATTCGGTCATACGTACGGTCATAGCTCTATCATGCAATTCCTAAAGCCGGGAGTTAATCCAGCCTACGGTGCTACCAAATTATGGTATGAAGCCCTGAAAGATCCCGGATTCAACCAGATGCAATATTTGAAAAAACTGATGCTTGCTTTTCCCTTCTTCGAAAGAGTAGCCGACCAAAGTTGCATAGCCGGCAATAACGGTACAAAGTATGAACGTCTCATTGCAACACGTGGCAACGACTATATGTTAGTATACAACTATACCGGACGCCCCATGAAAATAGACCTCAGCAAGATTCATGGAAAGACTAAAAAGGCTTGGTGGTATTCACCACGCAATGCAGAGCTATCTTATATCGGTGAGTTTAGTTCAAAAGTAGAAACATTCCAGCCTGAAGGTGGTCATTCAAACGGCAATGACTGGGTACTCATCCTAACAGACGGAACCCGGAAGTATATAGAAGCATTGCAATAGATAGTTTTAATAAAAACAAGAGGATGTCCCTGAAGACATCCTCTTAACCCTAACCAGTCATAATTTCTTGAATTCAAGTAATTATCATCTTCTTACCTTTACGACACGGGCAAAAGTATATAGAAAATACAAAATGTAACTCCATAAATCAGTATTTTCTGCATTATTTAGCAATCAATTGTTTATCAGCCTTATACAAGACTACAAAGATGTCCGTTTTGATGAATTCATGTATTTTTTGACGAATTGATCTTATTCATTCCCTTATCCCGATACTCAGTTGGGGTCATTCCCATCTTCTGTTTGAAGCATTTGCTGAAATAACGGGGATCATTAATACCCACCATATAAGAGATCTGAGTCATGGAATATTCTCCGGTTTCAATGAATTGCACAGCACGCTTGATACGCATTTCCTTAATAAACTCAATAGGTGCCAAACCAGTCAGTGTCTTCAGTTTCTTAAAGAAGACTGAACGGCTGACTGCCAGTTCCTGCACCAAGTCGTCTACTACCAATTCTCCATTATCCATATTCTTCTCCATCAGTTCCACCAGTTTGTCCATAAACTTACGATCGTTCGGGGACATTTCCGGTCCTTGCTCTTCTACGGTTTCTTCCGTTAAGTCAACCGTTGCATTTCCCGTCATCAGGTTATCCCGATAGATACCCTGTAACTTTCGGCGCTGTGTGAGCAGATTCTTTACGCGTGCTTTCAGATAAGTGGCACTGAACGGCTTAGTGATGTAATCGTCCGCTCCATACTCCAACCCCTCCAATTTGCTTTCAATGGAAGTCTTAGCCGTCAACAATACAATGGGAATATGACTGGTGGTCATATCGGCACGCAGTTCACGCGTCATGGTGATGCCATCTTTTCCGGGCATCATTACATCACTAATAATGATATCCGGAAGGAATTTCAAAGCTTTACTCCAACCTTGCATACCATCCACTGCTTCCACGATTCTGTACTCAGAAGCAAAGATGCTGCGCAGGAACAAACGGAGTTCCGAATTATCTTCCACAAGCAACATAGTCCCTTTGGCGTCCAGACTCTCTTCCGATTCCTCCTCTATATTCTCTTCTTCAGAAGATTCCGGTATTTCACTAAGAATATCGGTCACTTGTTCTATAACTCCCATACCCACCGTAGCATCATCTTGCAAGAATTCCACCGATTCATCATAGTGTTCTTTACCTTTCAGGAAGTCCACCTTAAAGCAGCTTCCCTCTCCTAACTTACTATCAACGGTAATGGTCGCCTTATGCATTTCTACCAATTCCTTCACCAATGACAAACCGATACCGGTGCTGGACTGATTGAACAGATTGCGGTCTACCAGATTCTCAAAACGGACAAACAGCGACTTTTTCTTATTATCTGCAATACCTATTCCCTGATCTTCCACACTTACGGAAACTGATTTCTCATCTTCACGCACAAGCACCGTGATCATCTTTCCATTCGGAGTGTATTTAAAAGCATTGGAAAGCAGATTGAACACAATCTTCTCAAATTTATCTGCATCTACCCAAAGATACAGTTCTTCCTTCTCCGTTTCAAACAGGAAGTCTATCTGATGTTCTTCGGCAACAGACTCGAAGTTCGCCATGATCTTGCGAGTAAAAGCCACTACATCCATACGTTGAACCTGCATCTTCATTTTCCGGTTCTGTATCTTCCGGAAGTCCAGTATCTGGTTGATAAGCCTCAACATGCGGTTCGTATTCCGTTCTACCACCTGTAACTGTTCACGGGCATCATCCGGAAGTTTGGTATTCCCCAGTATATATTCCACAGGCCCTGAAATCAAAGTCAGCGGAGTGCGCAGTTCATGAGAGATATCAGTAAAGAAACGCAGTTTCATATCCGTCATTTGTTGCTCGACGGACACCTCATGCTTCAAACGATAAATAGTGAACAAGATATACACCGCCGCTACAATAATCATGATGAAGAAAAGCACATACAGGAAATAAGCAAACGGAGTTTCCCAGAAGGAAGGTAGTATCTCAATGTCCAATGTACGCGTGTTTTCAGTCCATATACCGTCACTGTTGGTAGAACGGACTTTAAAGACATAATGCCCTTTTGGTAAGTTGGTATAAGTAGCTACACGCTGTTTACCTACATAGTTCCAGGCCTTTTCAAAACCTTCCAGGATATAAGCATACTGTATTTCGGAAGGTGCGGAATAGTCGAGTGCAGCAAACTGTATGGTGAAAATATTCTCCCGATGCGACAGTACCAATTCTTTGGTATCATCCAATCCCTGTTTCAGTACGGAACCCTGTCCCGGCACCACGTCCACATTCGCCACCAACAATTTGGAGAAAACCATCGGCGGCACATAATTACTCTTCCCGATGGAATCGGGATTGAAATAGAAAATACCTGTACTTGCCCCGAAAAGTATATTACCCGAAGCAGTATATTCCGAAGCCGCCTCACTGAAACGTACCCGGAAAAATATCTCCTTATCGGCATAATTCTCAAATTTCTCTTTGGAAGGAATAAACTTACTGATACCGTTTTCCGAACTGAGCCATAAATTACCGGCTTTATCCTCCTGGATGGAAAGCAACACATCCGAAGGCAGGCCGTCCTGTACCGTATAAGACTTAAAACAGGCATTACCGCTCTCATCCAGCGATACTAACTTATTCAGTCCTCCGCCAAATGTTGCAATAAAGAGTTCCTTATTCCGGGTAGATACAATCCAATGCACATCATTATTGCTTAGGCTATGCTCATTGTCCGGAACACGCAGGAAATGACGGAACTTCACATCTTCGGGATTCTTGAAGTCTGCATCCATCATCAAGGCGCCCACGGTAGTTCCTATCCAGATATGCCCCTGATCATCACCTGTTATAAAACGGGCCTTGTAACAATAATCAATAGGATATCCTTTCAGGTTATTACGATGGTTCACAAAAATCTCTTTACCACCCTGACTGTGCGCCATATAGTTGATGCCGCCTGCAAATGTAGCAATCCAAATGCGTCCATGCTTATCTTCGTATACACAATAAACATTGTCGTCACTCAAACTATAAATATCACCTTCCTGATGCTGATAACGTGTCAGCTTATAGTGATAGCTATCTTTCTGTTTTTCAGCTTTCACCAGGCCATCCCCTTTGGTTGCAATCCAGAAATTCTGTTTACTGTCCTGCAAGATGAAATAAACATTACCACGCAACGGAGTGCCGCTGTGCGACACAGTACCGTTTTCGGTCAGATAGCCCTTATTTACACGGTTCTTATCATATATCCGTAGTTTACCATCTTTCAAGCCTACCCATAAATTCTGGTCAGCATCTTCGCAAAGGGCACGTACTTCGTTGCTCAATGACTCATAATCGTGTGGTACCGGCGTTACGATACCAAACTGAGATGGACGGAAAGTGACCTTCTCCAATCCCTTAGAGTGAGTGCACATCCATAGATTCCCCTGATTGTCGGAAAAGGCAGTATGTATTTTATTGGAAAAGCGCCAGTCATGCCCTGACAACTCATTATAGAACGGACGCAGACTATTACTTTCACGGTCAAAATATGAAAAACCGCCGCCATACGGATGTACCCAAAGCATGCCGTTGATATCTTCATGCGCATGGAAAGCCGGACGAGAACGGTCCGTACTGGTCGGTTCCACAGCTATTACTTCACGCTTCAAGACCTGTGTATGCGGATTAAAGTGTACCACTGTACCCGGAATATGTTGCTCGAACCATACTTCCGATGCTTTATCCACATAAGTACCATGAATCGGCGCATCAGGAAAACGGGAGGCAGGGAAGTGTTCTGTCTTCTTTGTATCACATTTATAAGTAAAGAATCCGTCTTTTGAAGTGGTCAGTATGATCTCATTACCATCTATATGATTGATTGACACAATGTGGGATGAAACCGGCAGACTCAGCAACAAGAACTGCCCGCTCTCCTTCTGATAGCGCCATACGCGCCCGTTATCCGATCCGAAATAGATTTCAGAACCATGCTCCAAACAGGAATAAAAGGCTTGCCCGCCTTTCTTCTCCCGCTCTGCTGTCTCTGCAAAATAAAAGACCGGTGATTTCTCTCCGGGTGCCAACATCCCTAATCCGTTATCAGACAATATCCATTCATTACCTGCCCGGTCCTCATATACCTGAAACACACGTGAGGCAGAAAACTGTCCCGATTGGGTAGAATAATATTGGGAGGTCAGGCTATAATCCTGTGGATCAGTTGCCACCCGGATCACCCCTTCAGTCTCCGTCAGCAACCATACCGAACCACCCGGAAGGACTTTGATATTTGTTATATTGGCTGTGCCTCCCTCTTCATCATCACCCGGCGCACGCTCAAACGTTTCCGTACGGGGATCGAAGCGATAGGCGTGATTGTCATAGGTTTGTAGCCAAAGGAAGCCATACTTGTCTTCCAGCATATGATCTATACGATTATGACTCAACACGATACGATTATCAAGACGTGCCTTATATGTTTTAAATGAATAACCATTGAACTTATTAATGCCATCCCAAGTAGCAAGCCAGATATTTCCCTTGCGGTCTTGCAGGATGCTCATTACTGTATTTTGAGAAAGTCCGTCTTCAGACGAATAATGGGTGAAAAAACAATCCGGCTGCGCTTTTACTGACAACACACCTATCAACCCAAGGATCAGATATAAGATTTTTTTCATAATAACAGGCTTATTCTATGCGGTAAAGATAAGTATTTCATAGAAAATTCATATATCTTTGTTTAGATTTTAACAACCACTGGTCATGAGAAGAATCGTAATATTGCTAATCCTCCAAATAATTGCCACCGGCTTCTGCTTCGGACAATTACCACATACCTTTACACAATATACCTCAGAAGACGGACTCTCGCAGAATACCATCATGAGCATCCTGCAAGATGACAAAGGAGTGATGTGGTTCGCCACCTGGGACGGTCTCTACAAATTTGACGGATATACATTTAACAACTATAAAGCCCATCCGGGCGACAGCATCGGATTGAGCAACAACCGTCTGGACAATATTAAAGAAGATAGATACGGATATATCTGGGTACAAAGCTACAATCACCAGGTTTATCGTTTCAATCCGCGGCTTGAACGGTTCCAGGCTATCCCTTACGACAACTATCTGTCTTTGGACATGTATGTGCTTCCGTGTGGAGACGTATGGATAATTACCGTACAAAATGAATTGATTCATATTTCCACCCATCCGGAAACACATGAAATGAAAGCCACAGACTTCTTCAAATCCCATCAGATTTCATACTCAGAGCCTATCAAGTCTATCTTTCAGGACAGCCGGGAGAACCAATGGATTCTTACCGAGAACGGATTATACCGCCTGACTCGTAACGGGAATGAAGAGAAACTTTCTTCTTATTTCGTCGCTCCTCCGGAAAAGGACAAACAACCTTTTTACGATGCACTGGAGAACAACCATGCCATCTACTTCACTTCCAAACAGGGATGCGTATACGAATATAATCCGGACAATGACCAGTTTGCAAGGCAAGAGTTCCCCACCGGCTCGTCTATCAAAACCATCCGACAACTCAAAAAGGACAAGCTATTCATTGGCACAGCCAGCGACGGGTTCTTTGTGTATGAACAAAGTTCCGGAAACCATCGTCACTATAATACCCGGAATTATCCTTCATTAAAGGACAACCAGATCAAAGCAGTCTATATCGATACCAACGGTGAAGCATGGATACGCCTCAACACCAAAGGAGTGACGCACTTCAATCCTGAAAACGAGCAGTTCGATCACTTCATTCTGCAAGACAAGTACGGCAAAGACATCGTCGATTCCCGACCGGAAATGTATATATACGAGGATGTTAACGGCTCTTTATGGGTACATCCTTCGGGAGGAGGACTTGCCTGGTACGACCGTAAGAACAACCGGATACGTCCGTTTTACAATCCGGCCCTGCAATCGGGCTGGAGCGCTGACAATAAGGTGACCAATGTCTTTACTGATAAACAGGGTAATTTATGGCTCGGTTCATACGGAAACGGCTTGGAGAAGATCTCTTTCAATACCAATCATTTCCATTTGCTTACCGCTGCCCCGGATGACACGGAATTCCCGGGAAGCAACGTCCGTGCCGTTTATCAGGACCGCAACGGGTATATATGGACGGGCAATAAAGACAAAGTTATACGTGTCTACGACAGCCAATGGCGCTATGTGGGCAACCTCACATCCTCAGGGACTATCTCCCCTTACAGTACGGACAAGTTAGGAATCGGCTATTCTATCATACAAGATCACGAAGGCACCATCTGGATAGGCACCAAAGGCAACGGACTATTCGCCGCCAGGCCTCAAGGAAAGCCTCTGACTTATCATCTCGTTCAGTACAGCGCCGACGCAAACGATGTATACAGTCTGAGCGGTAACGAGATATACAGTCTGCATGAAGACCGGCAGCAACGGATATGGATTGCCACATTCGAAGGAGGAATCAACTACCTGGAACGGGGAACAGACAAAGAAGCGGACCGTTTCATCAACTACCGGAACCGGCTAAAGAACTATCCTATCAGCCAATGTTACCGTACGCGTTTCATCACCTCCGACACCAAAGGGAATATATGGATAGGTAGCGCCACAGGATTACTGATGTGCAAGGGCAATTTCAAAGAACCGGAAGAGATAGAATTCCAACGTTATTGCCGTATTTCGGGAAACGCCAACAGCCTCAGCAACAACGACGTGCACAACATATATTTCACCCGGAAAGGCGAAATGTACGTAGCCACCTTCGGAGGCGGACTCAATAAGCTACTCTCACTGGAGGGTGCTGAAGCCCGCTTTCAGGCATACACCATGAGAAACGGGCTTCCTTCGGACGTATTACTATCCATCGAAGAAGACCCACACGGCAATTTGTGGTGCGCTACAGAAAAAGAACTGTGCAAGTTTATTCCTTCCACGGATAAAATAATAAACTACCCCTCCAGAGCCTTCCCTCTACGAATTAGTTTCAATGAAGGGGCGGCTCTGCGAACTGCATCCGATTATCTGATGTTCAACACCGTGAAAGGTGTCCTATACTTCTTTCCGGATTCCATCCATACAAGTACATACGTTCCTCCCATCATCTTCACCCGCCTGCAACAGGCCGAGAAGACGGTGACTCCCGAAGAAGGTGGCATACTGACCACCCACATCGACGATACGAACCTCCTGACCCTGCCTCACGATAAGAATGGATTCAGCATCCAGTTTGCCGCCCTGGATATGAAGTATCCCGGCAACATCTCCTATTCCTACAAACTGGAAGGCTTCGAAAACAACTGGAACAATATTGGCAACCAGCGAACCGCCACTTACACCAACCTTCCGAAAGGGCATTACACCCTGAAAGTCCGCTCTACAAACAGTGACGGCATCTGGGTGGAGAATACGCGTACACTGGACATCAACATACTTCCCTCCTTCTGGGAGACACCGTGGGCATATTCCCTGTACGTGCTATTCATCTTATTGGTCATTTTTACAGCCACCTATATTCTCTTCACCATCTTCCGGCTGAAGCATAAAGTATCTGTTGAACAGGAGATTTCAGATATAAAGTTACGTTTCTTCACAAATATATCGCACGAACTGCGTACACCGTTGACGCTGATTGCCGGTCCCGTAGAGCAAGTCCTGCAACATGGCAAGCTGAATGATGAGGAACGGGAACAGTTGGTACTGGTAGAGCGAAACACGAACCGGATGTTGAGACTTGTCAATCAGATTCTGGACTTCCGCAAGATACAGAACAAGAAGATGAAGATGAGGGTGCAACAGATTGACCTGATCCCTTTCATCCGCCACATTATGGAAAGTTTCAACAGCCTTGCCGATGAACACCAGATTGATTTCAGTATGGATACGAAAGTCTCCAGCCTCAAGATATGGGCGGACTCCGACAAGTTGGAAAAGATATTGTTCAACCTGTTATCGAATGCTTTCAAATATACTCCCCAAGGGAAGCAGATCAAAGTGATGGTACAGGAAGAAGAAAAGGATGTGATTCTTGCTGTGGAAGACCAGGGAATAGGGATTGCCGAGAACAAGCAAAAGTCCCTGTTCGTCCGCTTCGAGAATTTAGTGGATAAGAACCTCTTCAACCAGGCCAGCACCGGTATCGGCCTTTCACTGGTGAAAGAATTGATCGATATGCACCACGGCTCCATCAGCATCCGGAGCACACCGGGAGAAGGGAGTTGCTTCAGCGTCAGATTGCAGAAAGGAAAGGAGCACTTCGACGAAACCGCTGAATTCATCCTGTCCGACTACGTGGTAAGTGATACCTCACCGGCATACGCCGGAAATCAGTTCTCTTCTCTCACCGGAAACGAAGAGGAGAACCTGAACAATGAAAAAGAAACTATCCTGATAGTGGAAGATAATCAGGAATTACGCTTCTTCATAAGGACCATCTTTGCCCAGTACTTCAATGTGATAGAAGCTGAAAATGGTAATATTGGACTGGAAAAGAGCAAATTGTATATGCCGGATATCATCATCAGCGACGTTATGATGCCCGAAAAGGATGGTATAGAAATGGTGCGCGAACTGCGGGAAGAGATGACCACAAGCCATATTCCCATCGTTATGCTGACGGCCAAGTCGACCATCGAAAGCAAGATAGAAGGCATGAAGCTGGGAGCGGACGATTACATCACAAAGCCCTTCAGCGCTGCCTACCTGAAAGCACGTATTTTCAATCTGCTTGAACAACGCAAGAAGTTACAGGCATTGTATTGCGCCAGTCTGTTGCCCGCATCCACCGAACAACCCCTGGCAGGGAAAAAGGAAACCACCACTCCGGCCCTTTCGCCCAACGACCGGAAATTTATGGATAAAGTGATGGAAACCATAGAGAAGCATTTGGATAACGGTGACCTTACAGTGGAAGACATTGCCGGCGAAGTAAACATGAGCCGTTCCGTATTCTTCAAGAAACTGAAAACACTGACCGGTTTATCTCCCGTTGAGTTCCTGAAAGAAATACGTATGAAGCGGGCAGCTCAACTCATAGAGACAGAAGAGTATAACATGGCACAGATTGCCTACATGGTGGGACTGAATGACTCGCATTACTTCAGCAAGTGCTTCAAGCAGCAATATGGAATGACACCGACTGAATACAAGGAAAGCCGAAAGCAAAACACTTAAGCTTTGCTCCCGACCTGCATCATACCGGCCTTACTCGGTTCTGTTCCGCGAACTATGCCTGAACAGACTCCGCACTAGCTATTGAACAGACCCTTCAATAGGTATTGAACAGACCACCAAATTCGGAGAGTATTAATTTCCCCTTACGGAGGCCAGATTATAATTCAAAAAGGATAGTACGGCTTCCTGGACTTTCACTCCACAATCATGCGGCATATCCCACAGTTCCGTAACCAGTTTGTCGCCTGCCGAATGGCTTTCCCATACTTTCCGCATTTCTGCAAAGGCGGCATTCACTCCTACCGGAGGAAAGAGCTTGTCATGTTCCCCGTTCAGAAAAAACATCGGTTTAGGACAGGCAATGGACGCGATATGCGGATAATCCAGATAACGGCGGATACCCGGCAACATATTGGCAAAACCTCCCCTTTCTTTTCCATACTCCCATGAGAACTGACAGTCCGTAGTCACCATCCAGCAGACGGCAGCTCCGGCTTTCACCTTATCAGAGAGTGCCGAAAGCATCCAGGCACGGTAAGCTCCCATCGAAAAGCCCATGCAACCGATACGTTTGGAGTCGACTTCGGGCAACGTAGCCAGAAAGTCGGTGGTGTACATGTCTTCGTAGTTCATGAAAGCACTCCAACTGCGTCCCAGCATCATGAAGTTACCTGCCACAGCCATGTGTTTGTCACCGTCAACTCCTTCTTTCCGTCCGCGTTCTCCCCAGAACAGAGCATCAATAGAAATAACTACATATCCATGTGCAGCCAGATAATCGCCTACATATTGCCCACCGTAGCATTGTTTAGCCCAGGCATCGGCATCAGCCAGGACTTCGGGAGACACTCCGAAGGGACGGATCATTTTCTCCTTACCAATCGTATAATGACCTCCATGGTCATGCAAAAGCACTACCGCCGGGAAGGGACCTTCACCATCGGGCACCAGCATATAGGCGTTCACACGGGAATAACCGGTCAGATTGAAACGTAACTTCCGGGCTTTATACCCATTCCGCTGCTCTTCGGCTACGACCTCAGTCCGGTAGTCGGTAGTGCGAGGCGGAGGGGCAAGCATGGCATCCAGCACGGCATTGCGTGCCTGTTTGCGCCACTTCTTAAAATTCTTAACCGGACTATTTCCCCAAGCCATGGGGTAAGTCAATTCTGCTTTCAGTTGATCCAGGAAAACAGGCATCTCTCTTTCCAGTTCGTAACCGGATAAATGCTGAGAAAGGGCGGCTACCGAAGTAGCCAACCCTAACATCATGCAAAGAATACATCTTCTTACCATATTACTGCTGCTTAAAACCATAACCATTCGTAATTCCCGAATTCAGCAATACCTGATAGATATTCGGCAATAAATGGATGGGCGGATTCTTTGCCGCATAATCGGCATCCGTATAACCGGCGAAGAGTTTCTTCGCGTAAGAATCCTCATATTTCAACATATCAATAGCCCAGGGAGTCTGTACATATCCATCAGCTTCCAAAGCCAGCGCTTCGGCAGAACCCGGTTCGATATACTTAAACAAACCTTTGATTGCAACGTTGGTCATCGTCACTCCTGCATAAGCAGGAACCAGACTTCCCCAATCATCATGCTGTCCGCGCCATCCCGGGAACAATACCGGATCATCTTGCTTGTCAGCCGGAGTTTGTGATGTCAGTCTATATCCATACTCGGATTTAGCATCGACCATCTTCGTCCAGATATAGGCAGGTATCTGATTGCCATTCTTAAACGTGTAGTAACCATCCTGACGTATGCCCTCAATGATAGCCGACATTACCTTTCTGTTTTCAACGGCAACTTCCGGAAGAATACCGGTGCGGATAATGTCAAAACGACGCACGCCTTCGCCACTGAATTCCAGAGCACGTTCTTTAAGCACTGCATTATACACAGAGCCGCAATCCGATATATATTTTTCAAAGTTCGGGTCGTTGTTGCCGGGGAACGCCCGGTTATGGACGATGGCAAGATACGTCTTGGCGCTGCCTTCATCGCCCAATGCCGCACACACTTCAGCCAACATCAGGTAAGCATCGAAAATACGCATATAAGAGAAATTGATACCGGAATTACCATAAGTTTTCGTATCAGGCGCAGTCATCCGGTTCCAGTCCCACTTATTGGTACCCGGGCCGCATCCTTTACCCCATGCACTGCGGTCGAATGACTGCATCAACTCCTGACCACCACCTGTGCTCCCTGTTACAGCAACAGAAGCGTCACGACGCAAGTCGTTATTATCGAACCAACCGTAGTAGAAATGTGCCTGAATACGATCTTGTCCGCAAGCCACGCAAGGTGCCTGACCGTCACCACCCGAAGAAGGACGACCAATATAGGCCGGACGGGAAGATCCGCCATTGTATTCATGAGGGAGTTCGTAGATAGATTCATCAGCCAATGTTATATTATCGGCGGCATGCATCTGCTGGAACATATACTGGTAAGGATTATTATACTCCTGTCCATTCTTACCTGTGGAACGGGGATCCGTTGTACGCAATACCACCGAACCGGGATTCATATAGATTGCCTGAAGATATTCTTTGGCTATGGCATACAAATCTTTCCAATCGCTGCGGCGTCCATAAATGGCACCGTTCTTTTCCACACTCCAATCGTCGAAAGTAAGCACCTTTCCGTCACCATCCACATAGAAGTCTGCACCCAGGTCTGTGCGGCGGGTTGCATAACCACCATTATACATGCAAAGACGTCCTATAAGTCCCTGAACATACGTACGATTCATGACATCCGCTCTCGTACTGCCTTCACCCGGACGATACATATGAGGCTCTACCTCCCTGAGTTTCCGGATATGATAGTCATAAATGGCATAACGGGAAGTCAGTCCTTTTGCCTGTTCACCGGCATTCAGTGCATGGGGCACATCGCCATACCAGCGGCACAATTCCCAGTAGCACGTAGCACGCAGAGCCACAGCCTGTCCGTAGATATCCGAAAGATTATTAGGTTCTCCGGTCATGATTGACTGGAAGTTATCAAGCGCCTCAAAACTGGATATCAAGGAATTGGCCACGGATATCGTTTCGTAAAGCTTGGTAAATACTTCGGTTCCTTCTCCCGAGTTAATGTTATAGTTACCCGTACCACCCGGATAATACCATTTTTCACAGATTCCGGCGCTACCTTCATCGTAAATATCCTGAGAGTCTTCAATATCCGATCCCCAAACCGGATGCCAGAAGAATCCGACATTATGCACACTCCTGTTTGCACGGAGGGTTTCATAACCATAATACAATGCACCACGTGCAGACTCTTCATTTGAGAAGACAAAATCGCGGTCTACTACACTCGGAGACGAAGTGTCGAGGAAGTCTTGGCAGCCGGTCATCGCACATGCGAAAGCTGCTGCGAGAGTTATATTCAATATCTTTTTCATATCTGTTTCTCTGTTATTTTACAATTACTATTTAGAAAGTTATGTTAGCACCGAAAGTGAATGTGCGTGCACGCGGGTAAGTTCCGAAGTCCATGTTGAGCGTCGGGAAAATTCTCAGGTCACTGTAGAATCCGCTTTGTCCCGTAGGATTGGCATTCACTTCAGGATCTATGCCCGAATAACCGGTAATGGTGAAGAGATTGGTTGCAGTAAGATACAGGCGTATCTTATCCACATGTACTTTAGTCAACCAGTTCTTGGGCAATGTATATCCGAGCGTCAGCGTCTGCAAACGAAGGTAGGAACCATTCTCCAACCATTCCGATGAAGTTATACCACTCTGGTGGTAGGGTAAATGATATTTGGCATTCGCATTCAAAGCTCTCAACTCATCGGGATTGGTAACGGCATACAAGTCACCGGCAGCATTCACATTGTAAACCTTGAAAGCATCGGCCACCCAGGATGCACGTTGTGCACCGATTCCGTCAAACTCCTGACCAGATGCATTGATCATAGCAGCCACGTTATATACCTTACCGCCTGCTGTCCAGTTGAAATTAGTAGAAAGATCAAAGTTCTTATAGTTGAAATTCAGTTGGAAGCTTCCCGTATGACGAGGCATCACTTCGCCCAGGCAAGTAGCATCATCCAGGTCTACCGTACCACTTTCATCCACATCACGGAATTTGGCAGCTCCGGGGAATGCAGTCTGTCCGGCAGGCAGATCGTAAGGGTGCATGTATGTAGCAGTCAAGGCTTTCGTAATATCGGGTACACCTTCTTTCAGAACGTACTGGCCATTGGTGTAATTGAAATCATCCACGGTATAATATCCTTCGCTGATAAAGCCACGTACCAGGCCGATCGCTTTCCCTTCCACAAACATATAGTCGTTGGTAGGAACCAGAGAGGAAGAACCCCAGTATGAAGAATAGAGATACTGGTCGGCATTAGGCAGTTCATCCAGTTTATTGCGGTTGTAGTTATAGATGGCACCTACGTTGAAACGGAAATCACCTTTGTTTATCACATCTACATTCACCGAAAGCTCAATACCACGATTGGATGTTTTACCGAAGTTCTGGAACTGGTAAGAGTATCCGGTAGTGTTATCCACAGGTACGGCCATCAACAAGTCTTTTGTAGTATTCCAGTATACTTCCAGACTACCGTTAACACGGTTGTTCAGGAATCCAAAGTCAATACCGAAGTTGCGCGAAATAGTAGTTTCCCATTTCAGCTTAGAGTTAGCCAGCAAACCGTCCGGACGATAGAATGAACCGAGTTCACCGTTGATAGGGGTATGATTGCTGCCCGAACCAAGGCTCGACCAGGTTTCACGCCACAGATTGGAACTAATATTGTCACTGCCCGAAGTACCATAGGACAAACGAAGCTTCAGATTGGAAAGCCAATCTTTTGTGCCGTTCATGAAAGGTTCTTCCGAAAGGCGCCATGCGAAAGCACCTGCGGGAAAGTATCCCCAACGATTATCCGGCGCAAACTTAGAAGAGCCATCGGCACGGAACGTACCGGTGAACAGATAACGGTCCATGAAAGTGTAGCTCAAACGTCCGAAGAAGGAAACCGTACGGGCAGGCACGCTATAAGAATTGGTTGCAGAGAAAGAGGTGGTTGCCGTATGGATCAATCCCATCGTGGTGTCATAATCAAATGTAGAAGGATAGCCACGGCCCGTGATTTGCGACGATTCGGAATCCGACTTCAGGACTTCATTACCCAGCAATGCCGAGAATACATTGTTCTTGCCGATATTGAAGTTATAATTCAAAGTGCTCACCGAACGCAATCCATCTCCCATGCCCCGGTTAAGGGTGGCACGCTTATCTCCGTTTGTATATCCGTTCTCATAATAAGTACTCTTCGATGAACTGCGGGTAAGTGATAATTCACTGCGGGCCACAAGCCCCTTGATGATCTCCCATGACAAAGCTGCCGATCCTCTCAATGAACGGGAATAGGATTTATTCGTGATATCATTGATCAATTCTACCGGATTGTGCTTGTCGTCGATATTAGCCACACCGAAACTGAAGCCTGAGGCAACTTCCGAATAAGAGACACCACCCAACGGATTGTCAATGGGACGATAGCGATAAGCTCCCGACACATTAGAACCTTTACCGTTCGTTACATTCTCACGTCCATTCAGATTTGACTCCGTATAACGGAAATCAACATCCAGGTCCAGTGCCTTGGCAAGTTTCTGCCGAATCTTGAAAGAAGCATTCAGACGGTTGTAGTCCGAATTGATCTTGATTCCTTCATCGTTAACGTAGCCGAGTGTAAATATCACTTTCGTTTTATCTGTACCGCCCGAAACATTCACACTGTGGTTATGAGACAGTGCGGTACGCAGTACATCATCCGTATAGTCATGAGCTTTCACATTGGCATAGTCGGCATAGTGGTTGCCATACTTACTTCCCAGACCAAAGTATTTCTCAACAGCATCCTGGTTAGCAGTTCCTCTGGATGCGGCATAGCTCCAGTTATGAAGGATATACTCCTGAGCCGAAAGCGTCTCAAGCGTCTTCGATACATTTTTGACCTGTACATAACCATCATAGCTTACCTTAATCTGACCTTCCTTGGCGCTCTTAGTGGTAACCAGGATTACACCGTTTGCACCGCGTGCACCGTAAATAGCCGTAGATGACGCATCTTTCAACACATCGATAGATTCTATTTCCGAAGCCGGTATATCGCCAATATTGCTTACCGGAAATCCATCGACTACATAGAGCGGATCATTGGACTGGGTTATAGACCCTCCTCCGCGAACACGTACCGAGATTGTAGCTCCCGGACGACCGTCCTGCGACACTACGTTCACACCCGGCAGACGTCCCTGCAAGGCTTGTGCAACATTGGATACAGGATTGGCAGCAACCTCATCTCCTTTTACCGAAGCTATGGCTCCCGTCAGGTCACGACGTTTCACCGTACCGTAACCGATAACAACCACTTCATCTAACATTTCCGTATCTTCAAGCAACTGAATATTGAAAAGACTCTTACCTGCAACCGCTATGTCCTGGTCTACATAACCTATATATGAGATGTGTAATATCCCATTAGCAGCCACAGTCATAGAAAAGTTACCGTCCATATCGGAAACGACACCGTTTGAAGTTCCTTTCTCTAAAATGGTAGCACCAATAATAGATTCACCGGCCGCATCTCTGACCGAACCGGAAATCTTAATTGTCTTCTTGTCATTGGAGGCTTGCTGCACACCGGCTACTGAAGTATGATCCACTGTCAGGGGAGCAGCTTGAGAAAAAGTTCCCAAATTGAGGTAGGACAAAACCCCGAGCATTAACACGACCTTTTTCCTGTAATTCATAAGTAAATGATTTATTGATTAAACAAATTCTGAATTCACTACAAAGCATTTATGTCTGCCTTGCACTTGCAAAATAGCAGATAATCTATCTCTCTCAGGTGAAAAATATGCTTGAATCGGTGGAAAAATCGCTCTATACCACTCAAAACACCGCAGACAAAGGGATAGGGGGATTTTCTCACAGTAAAATCACAAAAAATCCCCCCGGATTCACTCTTTTCATTGAAGAGAGATCCGGGGGGATGAGAAATAAGATAGATTTTATTTATTTCAGATGCTTCAATATCCACTGCAACTGTCCGTATTCCGTATCATTGGAAGTCCAGTGCTCATTAATCGGGGTGATCAATGCTTCCTTCGGACAATCCAGCGTATTATAAACAGCATAGCTGGTGGTCGGCGGACACACATCGTCATTATATCCCCAGGTAATATAAGTAGGAACCTTTATCAGACGGGCAAAGTTCACTACATCATAATATGCCATCGTTTTTAACTTCTCCGGCGTATCCATCCCCTCGGTACGGAAAAAGTGGGGATATCCTCCGGCACGCCCTGCTTTATACCCTGCCATATCACTCAAAGCGGGGTGATTGGCTACACAAGCTGTTACACGAGGATCCAAACCGGTCGTAATCAAAGCTAAAGCTCCTCCCTGGCTACCGCCCTGGACAATTACATTCTTACCATCCCATTCGGGTAAGGAAGTCAGGAGGTCGATGCTACGCACACAACCCAGATACACTCGTTTCATATAATAGTTGTCACGGTTATCAAGTCCATTATTCAGATAGCCATTCTCTCTACCGTTAAAAGCGTTGCTGATTTCCTTGAATGCCTCCTCTGTCAAGGTAGGATTCAATCCGTGTATCTCAATCTCAAAACGAATACAGCCTTGTTCTGCATAATATTTGTGACGTAAAGGCTCCTTGATTGTTTTAATTCCGGCACCCGGAGGGCAAAGAACTACCGGACAAGAACCTTTTGTTGCATTCTTCGGATAGAACAAGTAGCCGTAAATACTCTGTCCGCGACTGTTCAACATCAGCTTAATAAGATAGCAATCCACCTTGTCGGTACAATATTCCTTTGCCAATTCCTTCGTATAAGTCAACGGATACTTGGCAGCCTCCGCTTTATTGTTTTCCCAGAACTCTTTAAAGTCCTTCGGCATCTGCGTATAAGGCTTAATCTTCTCCGGTGAGAAACCCAGCTTTACATGATGCTTATAACTTTTTCCATCCACAGTGGCTGTCAAGCGGCAGTCGCGAAAGCCGGGTTCTTTCATGGTTCCCACAGGAATAACCGCTTTTCCCTGCTTCAACGTAACCGAACCGGAAGTTTCTGCCGGCATCATATCACCGCCTATTTCATAAGATACAGTTACTCCATCCTGCGGAATACCATATTTATAGAACTGAACTTCAACCGTAGCCTTTTCTCCGGTCTTATAAATCCAGTCAGCATGATTGGGCACGGTAACCCAAAGCACATCACTCCGATACGGGTAATTCTCCGCACATACAAACGAAAGCGGAAGTATCAGAGCAAGCAGTAATACAAACAAATTCTTTTTCATCATTGTGTTCTAATTGTTATAAGTTTATTTATCAAATCCAAATATCAATCAGCGCTTTATGCTTAGCAGTTCATCCCCATTTTTCACCGGATTCCATCCGTCATCTCCGGCAAGTACGGTTTCCATCTCATACCCTTTGAGATTCTTCAATTGATGGGAATAAGGAACACGCGCTTTGGGATTAGCACCCTCACCCGTGCTTTCATATTCTGCATAGAAAGCTGTCTTTTCCGCTTCTTTATTTCCCCAGTTATTCCAGCCGGCAGGAGAGATATGTTTGCCCAGATTGCAACGGATAAACACAGCCTGCGCATACGGACGCCAGGGACGTGAAAGAGCGACATCCCGTACACCGTCATCCGCAGTCAGGCGACAATCATAAAATACGTAACCATACTTCTGCCCCTGATCCGTAGAAGGTGCAGTGACATACCCACCGCTCTTACTATGGATATGGCAACGATTGAAGACAGCCGTAGACCAGCCGAATATAAAGTCGACCGTACCTTCTATATAGCAATCTTCATAGTACTGACGGCAATTTTTCCCATACGTATAAAGTGTATCCTGAGAACCAAGGAAACGGCAATTCTTGAAATAAGCACGATCGGCACTTACGAAACAGGCCACTGCCTGCCCTACCGGACCGGAAGAGTTCTCAAACGTAATATTCTCAGCATAAAAATCAGGAGCATAAATATAGCAGGAAGACGAACCGGAGGTCCCTTTTTCTTCGCCAAAGCAGTTTTTCTTCTGCGCATAATCATCATACGAAAGCACTGCCCCGTCCTGACCTATCAGAGAAATATTGATCTTACTTTCCGGTATCACAATCTTCTCCTTATACACGCCTTTACGCACCAATATCGTAGTACGGATATTCTTGCGGAAATCAGGAACAGCATTAATAGCCTCCTGCACGGTAAAGAAATCTCCGCTACCATCCTGCGCCACTACAAAATCATAGTGTCGAACATACTTAGCCAGTTCCGGTACTTCCTTGGCAATAGCATCCATGGCCAAACCAGCCACAACACGCCCGCCATAAACATTCAGATGAGTGTTATCTTCACGTCCCTTCGGCATCGCGGCAACCTGATTGGCAGGTACCCACATAAATAATTTTCGGGAGTCTACCGGCCCCATGCCCTCTACAAGGTCATGCGTAATCTTATTCATATCCACAAAAGCCACACCCAATTCTTTCGCTACATTCCGCGGAGAATCCAGATAAGCACCGTGTGTATCAATTAGCTTGTCACCTTCAGTAACAGCAGGTTGCTCCGAAGCCTCCCGCTTTGCATCCGGATTCACTCCTTTCTGTATATCATCCTGACTGATAGCCTGAGCCACTGCATTCCCATTTGCCGTACCAAAATTACGGCGTACAATGGAGTTAAACAAAACAGGAATACCACCTTTGGCACGGGTTTCGTTTACAAAACGTTTCAGGTTCTCATCAAAAGTACTTCCCGGAGCCGTATACCGTTTCGGATCGGACTTCTCATCGTTATGTCCGAACTGAATAAATACATAGTCCCCTTTCTTCACCTGTGAGATTACCTTTTCCCACCGTCCCTCGTCAATAAAACTCTTGGAACTACGTCCATTCACAGCATGATTGTCTACACGAATTTCCTCGGAAAGATAGCCGGGCAACATCTGTCCCCAGCCACGTTCGGGGTTTCCACCTGTCAATGACTTATTGGCCATAGTGGAGTCTCCAATCATGAAAATCGTAATCACAGGCTTGTCAGCCTTGAAAGCCGAGAGCAGGAAAAACAACCCCAGCAATAATGTCAACTTGTGTTTCATAATTCATCAAAATATAAATAGTATTATTATTTTCCGGTGCAATATTACCCAAAAACAAAGGATCTGAAGTGTAAAAAAAGTCGCAATCGGTAGAAAAATTAATATTAATCGTATATTTGCCGGCAAAACAACTAATCTGGCAACAAAATGAAAAAGACAAGAAGTAACACTTTCATTCTTGAAAAAGAAATCGCATGGGAGCCGGCAGGCGAAGGAGTAGTACGCCAAATAATGGGCTACGACGGGCAAGTGATGCTGGTTAAAGTAAAATTCGAGCAAGGTGCCATCGGTACACCACACACCCACTACCATACACAAACCACCTATGTGGCAAGCGGTAAATTTGAGTTTACCGTGAACGGTGAAAAACAAATTGTAGAAACCGGAGACGGCGTCTACATTGAACCGGATGCGGAACACGGGTGCGTATGTCTGGAAGCTGGTATTCTGATAGATTGTTTCAGCCCCATGAGAGCGGATTTTCTAAAGCGCTAATACCTTGTCTGCAAGGAGTTAACTTCTTGCCAACAAAAAGTTAACTTCCTGTCGACAAGGAGTTAACTCCTTGTCGACAGGAAGTTGGCTCTTTGTAGACAGGAAGCTAAGTTATTAATTTTCAGGTTTCCAGTCACTACACATCCGATAGATGTAATTCAGATCATCGTATTGGGCTGCTTCTTTCTTGGTCAGCTGTTTCGCCCATTTTACCCGACCGGCTGCCGCAGCACCTTCTCCTGTACTATTGTACTCAGCATAGCGGGCTGTCTTCTCATTTTCCTCTTTTCCCCAGTTATGCCATCCTTCGGGACGAATATGCTTACCCATTTCACAATTGATAAATACGGTGGCAGCATACGGACGCCAAGGACGCCCCAGATAAACCTTGTCCACACCCGGATTGGCCGTCAGTTTGCAATTTTTAAAAACATAGCCCACCGCAATGTCTTCGGGCGTAGAAGCTGCCGTCACGTATGAATTTGTTTTGCTACGGATTTCGCAGTTCTCAAACAAAGCGGTAGAAGGACCGAAAATAAAGTCGGTAGTTCCCTCAATGTAGCAATCTACGAAATAAAGGCGTGTACCTGCGGCACCTGTATAAATGGTATCCTGATTTCCCAGCAAACGGCAGTTGATGAATACCAGTTTATCCCCTTCCGTGTGAAGGGCAACCGCTTGTCCCAGTCTGGCAGCATTGTTTTCTATAGTCAGGTTTTTGAAGGTAATATTGTTTCCCTGCACTTTTACAGTATAGGTACGGAAAGTACCCATCTTATTAATGTTGGCATGGTCATCATACGTGATAATCGTATTTTCCACACTTTCACCGATGAAATCCACATTTTGCACCCAAGAAGGAATTATCGCTTTCTCCTTATATGTTCCATTCTTTATCAGCACTGTAACCTTGTAATCCATAAAAGCACGAATGCCTTCCATAGCTTCCGTCAACGTGCGATAGTCTCCCGAACCATCACGGGCAACCACAAGCGTATCTTTATATTGAGACTGTGCCGATAGCGGCATGATCCCCACCAGGAGAAGAAGTATACCGCATAAATAATAAGTTAGCCGTTTCATTGTCTTATTTCTGATTAACGATTTCCTTTACTTGTTGCAGACGCTCCCATTCCAGACTTGCCATGATAAACGGACCTACTGCCTTGGGGTCGTTGCTGCGAATTGTTTCATTTATATAATAGGTGTAATCTCCCATACGGTAGTTTTTGCCACCCAGGCCGGCAACTGCACAGGCTCTGGTAATAGTCACCACACCGTCTTTATCTACTTCTATGAAGTTATCAAGAATACCTTGGTATCCTTTGAGAGCCACTTTCAGATATGATTTATCAATATATCCCTTACGAACAGCTTTGAACAAAGCATAGACAAACATAGTAGAACAGGAAGACTCTACATAATTTCCTTTCTCACCACTCTTATCCAGCACCTGATACCATAATCCGGTCTTCGGATCTTGTATGCGCTTCACCTGTGCGGCAATATTATTAAGGATAACGAGCATGGAATCACGTCCTGCCTCATGTTTCGGAATAAAGTCCAGTGCATCTACAAATGCCATTGCATACCATCCCATCGCACGTCCCCAGCTATGTTGTGACTGTCCGGTAACGGGATCTGCCCAACGTTCCTTACGACTGACATCACAGGCATGGCGATAAAGTCCATTCTTCGGATCATACGTATGGCGTGCCACTGTAATAAATTGGTTCACAATATCTTTATAATCCTGTACACGATTATTGCGGAAAGCATATTCAGCATAGAAAGGTGCCCCCATATAAAGACCATCCAACCACATCTGGTTCGGATATACTTTCTTATGCCAGAAACCGCCGTCCTCATTACGCGGATGGGTGTCAAGCTGACTACGCAACAAATCAATAGCCTTCTTATATTTTTCATCTTTCGTCTGTTCGTAGATGCGGAACAGGAATTTACCTGAATTCAAGCGGTCGATATTGTATTCATTCAGTTTATAGGTCTCAATACTTCCGTCCTTGTGTATCATGGTGTCCGCATAAGCTAGTGCATAGTCAAACATCTTCTGATCTCCATACGTATCATACACATCCAGCATGGCTTGTAATTCCAGCCCATGACAATAATCCCATTTCAGTTTCGGCTGGAAATCCAGTTGCCAGGATTCCGGGCAACGAATCATCTCCGATTCTACCATACGTACCGACCACGGTTGCTTATCGCTTACTTTCTGAGCAGACAACTGAGTGGAGCAAATCAGCGCTCCCATCACAAAAGTTTTACAAAGCAGATTGTTCATCATTCTGTTCTTGTTTTTAGGTATATAGATTATATTAAGTAATGTGACAAAGATAGCGGTTCTCACCTAAAGCGTTGTGTACTTTTCGACTGAAAAGGTGCATTATTTATTTTCACCTTCTATAAACTTAGTATTTCGTGTGCGAGAACGAGTGTTTTCGTGCACGATAACGAGTTTTTTTGCCATTTATTTGCATTTCGAACAAAAATTGCAGGAAATTAGACGAAAAAAGTATTGATATACATCAAATAATGTGTATTTTTGGCCCCAGAAATAAGAATTAATAATTTTAAATCAACGTATCATGAGTTTAAATCAAAATGCAGTGGGAAAGATGACCAACTACAGGTGGACCATCTGCGCCATGCTATTTTTTGCGACAACAGTAAACTACCTTGACCGCCAGGTGCTGTCATTGACGTGGGATGAATTTATCAAACCCGAATTCCATTGGGATGAATCACACTACGGAACAATCACTTCTGTTTTCTCTATTGTTTATGCAGTCTGCATGTTGTTCGCCGGTCGCTTTATCGACTGGATGGGTACAAAGAAAGGTTTCCTTTGGGCTATCGGTGTATGGTCGGCAGGTGCTTGTCTCCACGCTCTTTGTGGTATCGTAACCGAGCATTTCGTAGGTCTGCATAGTGCAGCCGAATTAATGGGTGCCACAGGTGATGTGGTAGTAACCATTGCTACTATTAGTATGTACTGCTTCCTGGCAGCCCGTTGTGTACTGGCACTTGGTGAGGCTGGTAACTTCCCTGCCGCTATCAAAGTAACTGCCGAGTATTTCCCTAAGAAAGACCGCGCGTATGCTACTTCAATCTTTAATGCCGGTGCTTCTATCGGTGCTCTGGTTGCTCCGTTGACAATTCCTTTGCTGGCTAAAGCATGGGGTTGGGAAATGGCTTTCATCGTAATTGGTGGTCTTGGATTTATCTGGATGGGCTTCTGGGTATTCATGTACTCTAAACCTTCTGAAAGCAAGCATGTAAATAAGGCTGAGCTTGATTACATTGAGCAAGACAAGCACGAAGAAGGTGCAGCTCCTGTCGTAGAAGAAAAAGACGAGAAGAAGATGAAATTCTGGCAATGCTTCAGCTACAAACAGACTTGGGCATTTGCTTTCGGTAAATTTATGACCGATGGTGTTTGGTGGTTCTTCCTGTTCTGGACTCCTTCTTATCTGAATACGCAATTCGGTATCAAGACTTCCGAAGGATTGGGTATCGCATTGATCTTTACTCTGTATGCCATCACGATGCTTTCTATTTATGGTGGTAAACTGCCTACTATCATTATCAACAGAACCGGTTTGAATCCGTATGCAGCACGTATGCGTGCCATGTTGATATTTGCATTCTTCCCGCTGGTAGTATTGCTGGCACAGCCTCTGGGTACTATCTCTCCGTGGTTACCGGTTATCATGATCGGTATCGGTGGTGCAGCTCACCAGTCTTGGTCTGCCAACATTTTCTCTACCGTAAGTGACATGTTCCCGAGAGCAGCCATTGCAAGTATCACTGGTATCGGTGGTATGGCCGGTGGTTTCGGTTCAATGATTCTTCAGAAAGTAGCAGGTAACTTGTTCGTATATTCATCAGGAAGTACAATGGTAGATGGAAAAGAAGTAGAAATGACTCATGATTTACTGGAACAAGGTGCACAGTTCGTACGCCCTGCCATGGAATTTATGGGCTTCTCCGGTAAACCTGCAGGATACTTCATCATCTTCTGTGTATGCGCAGTAGCTTACCTGATTGGTTGGGTTGTAATGAAGGCTCTGGTTCCGAAGTATAAACCTATTGTATTGGAATAATACTGGAATAGTATATATAGATAATAAAAAAGGTGCTCAGCAGTGAGCACCTTTTTTATTATCTATATATAAAAGACAGAAAAGTACCGGTACAAAAAAAGCCCCTTCTCACGAAGCGACTCTCTTCTGCACTCTCCCGTGAAAAACATGAACCTCAGTATACTTTAGCAAATTTACCTTCAAACGGTCCATGAGAGATACAGGAGCGCAAAACTTTAAGATGAAAAAAAGGGAAGTCTCACGACTTCCACAATTCTTCTAACCTTAAATCTAAATCTCTATGAAAAAAACGTTCGACAAAGATAAGGGTTTATTACATTCAAAAATACTAATAAAAGATATAAAGAAAAGAGGAACGTTTAAGATTTGCTAAATAGGACTCGGATTATCCTCCTGAAAGTCACAGTTCCTTCCATTTTAGAAAATACTATCCAACAAGTCCGCATAGATAGGATTTTGCCGTAGCAGATGGGGTACACCTGTCATAAACAATTGCTTACGGGCACGGGTAAGAGCCACATTCAATTTCCGGTCAATCCATACCCCACCCTCTTCCGTAAGATTGGCAAGGAATTTCAATTGATAAGTACGGTTCACACAGAAGGAATAAATAATCACATCGCGCTCACTCCCCTGGAAGCGCTCTACGGTATCTACCAGGATATCGTTTAAACACGGAATGCCCAAAGCGGCTATTTCACTTTTAATAAGAGCTATCTGACTACGATAGGGAGTGATAATCCCCAAAGTCAGGGCAGAACGAAAACCGGAAGTACCGTCATATTGCCGATAGATAGCAGCTGCCAGTCTGGCTACGAGCTGTGCTTCGAAATGATTAATCTTTACCGATTGCGAAGCGACCTCCGGCACTGAGGCAAGAAAAACCACACGACGTACCAGTATATCTGCAAATTCATCATTTTCCAACCCCGGAGCAAGTGTCAGTTCCCCTTGCTGGTGTTGCAAACCGACAGGTTCCAGTAGTCCACCATAAAAGGCATGATTAGGAAAACGAGCCACTTCCACATTCATACGTCCCTGGCGACAAAGCATGTCGTAGGAGCGGTTAGTTATGAGTGATAAGTGATGAGTGGTATCGGCAGAATTCCGGTAGAGGCGTTCAAAAAGGGAATCTTTCAAATTATGCAAACCGATGTTATGCAGGCAGTCCTCGCAGACTTCAGATTGAGATTCGGATTGAAGCACGACGGCGGGCAATTGTTTATGATCACCAATGAGAATAAACTTACCAATAGCATTTCCACCCGCCACATTACGCGCACAAAGAAGCCCCAGCAGTTGTGGTTCCAGTATCTGAGTAGCCTCATCCACAATAGCCACATCGAAAGTTTTCAGACGGAACAATTCCGTTTTGGAGGAGAATGTGGAGACAGTGCCCACAAAAACACGGCAACGCTCTATGCAGGCATGCACCTCACGACGTGAAGAGCAGGATTCCAGCACATTCTCTATCAGATGTGAACGGAAAGGTATATCGCAAGAAAGTTCACTCCCTATACGGATGAAATCAATCTCAGGAGTAATGGCAGAGAGGGTTTTGCAGATTTCATCCACTGCACGATTAGTGTACGAGAGCAATAATATCTGCTTCCCCTCACGATAGAAGGCTTCCACCATACCGCGTAGAGCACGGGAAGTCTTTCCGGTGCCCGGAGGACCTACCAAAAGAAAATAATCTTTAGCAGCCTGGGCTTTCAGGGTGATACGGGAGAAATCATCCGGAGCAACTGCAATGCGAGGATCGAAAGAAACGTCAAACTCCGGCTGTCGCTGGAATAACAACAGGTCCCGGCGATCCTTGTTGGCAGAAAGAAAGGCAGAAAGTCCCAGATACATACTGCGGAAAGAAGTATCCATATAATCATGCTCGATGGCATAATGACTGTCGGGAGGAAGCACGGAAGTATTTTGTTGCGAAGCACGAAGCCGGATACGGATATCCCGGTCGGTGATTCGCTCTATATTTCCTTTGAATACCATTTTATTGGTTACGTTGTCCGTATCATTATTACGTTGATAGAGAACGATGGAGTCACCTTCACGGAAATTCGGCAATGTCTGCGCCGACCGCTGATTAGCCCGTGCCAACACAAGGTATGCTTTATGCAGATCCGCCGCATGATTCTCTGTGATTGTCAGATCGTATAATATCTCTCCCGCTTCACACTTTTCTTCAAGCGTAGAAAGCCACAAGGCGGCAGCACCTGTACGCCCTTCATAATCAATATCTCCCGATTTTGAAGTGTATAGTTCCTTCGTAATAAAATTATAAAGTGTATAGAAATAGCATTGTTCCAACGGTGTAAGCGCCCGAAGACGCTGCATCACGGCATCAATGGCAGGGTAAAGATAGCGTTTCCACAATGTATTGTTCAGGTGGCGCTCATTCAGTGTATCCGGATGAATATCCTTCAGCCGCTCTGCCGTATAGTGCGGACTATTACGTAATTGCATACCGTATTCATTCGCCACAATCCGGTTGCGCACATCCATTACACGGCGCACCATCGCCCACGACGGACGAGCGGGATATAACAACGGATAGCGGGTATAGAGCAGATAAGCTTTTACTTTGCGGTGATCCATTCCCATGGAGTATTCCAATACCGCCTGATACAACAACATCTGTACCTTATTATTCTCCTTCGGCTCCACCTTGCCCCGGATAGAATACTCGTCAGCTTTGCCCGACTTCATTTCTATGAAGGAAGACATATCGCGCTGCATATAGTCCAGGCGACCTTGCAATCCCAGAGCTTCACAGATATAGGTAGGTTCCAGTACGGCATCCGTCTTATCCAGTTCATAACCGGGAGCACGGAAAGTCTCCGTCACCGTTTGTCGGATATGGTCGAAGTGCCGTTTACAATCAGCGAAGAATTCCTTTTCCTTTTCTTTATCCAACAAATCAGCACACGCGGCCAAATCAATGGAATAGGTACGGAACGCTTTCTTCATACAAGTCAGATAGTCCGGTTCCTCCTTGGCATAGATCCACTCATCCAGAAAAAGATTGGCGATGTTTCCAAGCAACAGCGGACGCGTATTGTCAGGAGATTGCAGGCGTGCCAGCAAATAATTGGCAGGATGATGCCCGTAATCTTTAAAGCACTCTGCCAACGAGCTGATATCCAACAGATAGTCCGGTTCCAGTATAATAAAGGAAGGCGTCAGTATACCAGCCTCATCTACAGCTACATCCAGCAGGTTAACCTGCGCATGACGCCACAGCAGTTTGCAAGTCTCGGCAAATTCCTCATTCACCTGAGATACATTGTAGCGTACCCTCAGCGGTTCATCGGCAACGGTATCTACAGGCAATACATATAGAAAAGTGTCGTCAGCATACTGGAAACAGACACGCATCCGGCGTATCCGTTCTTTTGCAGGCGGAGCAACAATATAAGTGGCATCTGCACGGGGAAGCTGATGATATAGTTCAGCAGGGATATCCTCACCCGTCAACCGTTTCACAAAGAAGGTCAATGTCTTGATGTCACGCAACAGATTCTCGCGTGAAGGTTCGGATTGCCGATTCAGTACGGCATTGGAAGTCAGTCGGAAGGTGTGCAAGCGGTTTTGTTCCACTACGGAGAGCCCCACTTTTGAGGCCACAAAACTGACACGAGCGGAAAGGTCCGTCATTTGCAGGCTACCGTCCGGCATCTGCGTACGGCAAAGGCGTTCCAAAAATTCACGAAGCTGACGATAAACTGTTACCAGCGGAATATTTTCATCCTGGCAGACAGTAAGCAAGAAATGGTAGTATTCCCGTGCTTCTTCTTTCATTATTCCTCCTTCTCTTCATCAGTCTCGTCCGCGTCGGTCTTTTTATCCTTAATCATCAGGATACTCAACTCATAGAGCAGATAAAGCGGAACGGAAACCACAGTCAGGGTGAAGGGGTCGCCAGTCGGCGTAATGATAGCTGAAATAATCACGATAAGCACCAGTGCATGACGGCGGTATTTGCGCAGGAAAGATTTATGTACCAGTCCCAAGAGCGAAAGCAGCCACGTCACTAACGGCAATTCGAAAGCCAGTCCCATGCAGAGCACCAGCATCATGAAGTTATCTATGTAGGAATTCAAAGAAATCTGGTTCTCAATAGCCGCGCTCAATTGATAGGTGGAAAGAAAACGCAGCGTCAGCGGATAGACCATAAAATAGCCCAGAAGTACACCGAGGAAGAACATCACCGTACCAATGCACAGGGCTTTCTTCACGCCACGCCGCTCATTAGCATAGAGCGCAGGACTGATAAACCGCCAAATTTCAAAAAAAATATAAGGCGTAGCCGTCACCACCGACATCCAGAATGCAGTGGACATGTGAATAAAGAACGGGGCAGCCAGATTAATATTGATTAGTTTAACGTGGAAATCCTGTGTGAAGAAATCATCATGGAGATCGAAAACTTTTCCCACATAGCGCAGCACGTCGTAGAAAACGAAGTCATTGTGACAGGGAGCTAACACTACGTTATCAAACAGCCACGGCATCGCAATAAAATAACCGACAGCCAATACAAACCATACACCGAGTACCCGAAACAATACACGACGCAGTTCGTCCAAATGATCCCAAAAGGTTAATTCCTTATCTGCCATAGTAGTAAGTAGCTACGAGTTACAAGCTACGAGTGCCATGCGGCATAATCGCGCAACCACTTGTAGCTTTGTAGCTTGTAGCTCGTAGCTTATGTAACTCATTTATTTTTTGAAGCCGGCTCTTCTATATCATCCTTTGCCTTGTTTATTTCTTCTTTTGCTTCATTCACACCATCTTTGAAGCTCTTCACACCTTTACCGAGTCCTTTCATCAGTTCGGGGATTTTCTTACCACCAAACAACAACAGTATTAACAGGGCGATGATAACCCATTCGGAACCGCTGGGCAGAAAGCCTAATAAAAGTAAGTTTGTCATATCCGTAGTCTTTTAAATTTGTTGCAAATATAATAGTTTCACCACAGATTACACAGATTTACACAGATTAAAACGAAAACTTTCTGTGTCAAGCCGAATAACCGGGAAGCATATACAGCTCACGAACGGACGATTAATCCTGATAATAGATTCTTTTCACCCGTGTAGAAATACTTGTCAGCACTTCGTAAGGAATGGTTTCAAGAATATCGGAAAGTACCGTAATAGGCAGATGATCGCCGAAAATCTCTACGGCATCCCCTTCCTTACAGTCAATGTCCGTAACGTCAATCATGCAAACGTCCATACAGATGTTACCCACATAGGGCGCACGCTGGCCATTCACCAAGCAATAGGCGTGGCCGTTGCCAAGATGACGGTTCAACCCGTCGGCATATCCGATAGGCAATGCGGCAATCCGTGAATTACGTGTCAGATGCCCCTTGCGGCTATAGCCTACTGTGTCTTCCTGGGGTACATCACGTATTTGCAGGATGGTAGTTTTCAGTGTGCTCACATTATTGATAATGCTGTTATCAATGGGACTGACACCATACAAACCGATACCCAACCGTACCATGTCGAACTGTGCACCCGGGAAGCGCTCAATACCTGCCGAATTGCAGATGTGCCGGAGTATCTTATGCGGAAATGCTTCCTGCAACTGCATGGATGCCGCTTCAAACATTTCAATCTGTCCACGTGTAAACGCATCGAACTGTGCCGCATCACTACCCACAAAATGCGAGAATACCGAACGGGCAATCACTGCATTCTGTCCTTTCAGCCGTTCAATCAATCGCGGCATATCTTTGGCAGCAAAGCCCAAGCGATGCATACCCGTATCCAGTTTTATATGAATCGGGAAGTTAGTGATTCCCTCCTTCTCCGCCTCTTTAATCAGTGCATCCAGCAGGTGGAAGCTATACACTTCTGGTTCCAGTTTATAGTCGAACATGGTCTTGAACGCGGTCATCTCCGGGTTCATAATGATGATGCTTGCCGTAATACCCGCTTTGCGGAGTTCGGAACCTTCATCAGCCACAGCCACAGCCAGAAAATCGACATGATGTTCCTGCAATGTCTTGGCAATCTCATACGAACCGGCTCCATAGGCTGATGCTTTCACCATACACACCATCTTCGTATCCGGACGCAGCCGACTGCGGTAATAGTTCAGATTAGCTATCATGGCTCCAAGATTCACCTCAAGAATGGTCTCGTGTACCTTTTTCTCCAGTTCTTCCGTCAAAGCATCAAAACCGAACTGACGGGCACCTTTTATCAATATAATCTCATTCTCCAACCGCAGTTCTCCACGGGAAATAGCGCGTAACAGGGCTTCTGTATTAGGATAGAAAGCCTTCTCGATGTCAAAGCGTGCGGCACACGAAGATATCTCACTGCCTACTCCGATGATACGCTCAATGCCGCGGCTACCGGCAAGCTGCGATACTTTCCGGTAAAGCGTCGGCGCATTCTGTCCGGTTTCCAGTATATCCGAGAGGATAAGAGTCCGCTTCAGTCCGTTACTCTGCGAACGACGGTAAAGAAAATCGAGTGCAATGTCCAGTGAAGCGAGATCACTGTTATAGCTATCATTTATCAGCAGGCAACCATTTTTACCTTCCTTCACTTCCAGGCGCATAGCCACCGGTTCCAGTGTCGCCATACGTTCCGTAATCTTCTCGGCAGGAAGCATCAGATAAAGACAGGCAGCCAGGCAGTTAAGCGAGTTCTCAATGGAAGCATCGTCAATAAAAGGCAGTATAAAGGTATTATCCATCTCCAGATAACGATAAGAAATGACGGTACAATCCTCCTTTTTCTCCACCTTACTTATAAACAGGGGACGCTCCATATCTTTCCGGCTCCATGCTATTTCACGGGCACTGAGCATAGACTTCGCCACACAATTACTGATAAACTCATCATCACCATTATAGATCACCACATCGCAGTTCTTGAAGAGCGACAGTTTTTCCATGCACTTCTCTTGCAAAGAGAAGAAGTTCTCCTGATGAGCTCCGCCGATGTTGGTCAGTATGCCAATGGTAGGTTTGATAATATTCTGCAAGGCACGCATCTCTCCCATCTCCGAAATTCCAGCTTCGAAAATAGCGAGTTCGGACTGCTCGTTCATCTGCCAAACGGACAGCGGCACGCCGATCTGCGAATTATAGCTGCGTGGTGAACGAACAATCACCCGTTCAGGGCTGAGCAATTGATGAAGCCATTCCTTTACAATCGTCTTTCCGTTACTGCCCGTTATGCCGATAACCGGTATCTGAAACTGTTCACGGTGTTGTTCCGCCAACTTCTGCAAAGCCTTCAACGGATTGGCGACCACAAGGAAATTAACAGCTAACATATCCGAATTACTCATTGCCAGTTGTCCGCTTTCCACCCATTTATAAGCTTCTTTGCTGACTACAAAATTGCGAACACCGCGTGAATACAAGTCAGGAATATAGCGTGCGCCATCATTGCGCTTGGTAGTTAAGGCAAAAAATAAGGTTTCTTCGGGGAAACTCAAGGAACGGCTATCGGTAAGTAACCAATCTATGGTTGCCGGCGTGTCCCCCACACGTCGTGCACTGATGCGTTTGGCTATTGTTTCAATCGTATATGACATATATCTTTCTCTTTTTTGAAATCTAAGTACGGGTATTTTTTGTTAAGTCGGTCGATTTTTAACACAATTTGTCCTAAAAAACGCTTATACTCGTCTGACTCCGGATGGAAGGGCTTATGAGATAGCGCTTTATTGATATTTTCACTTTCCTGCATAATCTCTAACGCGTCCTCAGAGAGACAGGTCTGCACGAACTTCTCCCATACATAGCGTACCGCCAAGGGAGATGGATGCACCATATCATCGGCATAAAAACGATAGTCACGAAGCTCGTCGAGTAAGAGTTCATAAGCCGGAAAATAAAAGACATGTCCGGGAAAAGAAGTCTGTAACTGATCGATGGCAAGCAGAAGTGTAGCTTTACTCAATTGATTAGCGTGCATCCCGTCGCGTACGTGGCGGATGGGGCTGACCGTAAGAATCACTTTCAACTTCGGATTCCGAGCAATCAAACCGGAGAAGAGAGAGGTATAATCCGATACAATCTCCTGCACGCTGAGTCGGCGACGGGTAAAGACAGACTCCGGTTGTTTATGACAATTAGCAACCACATGTCCCGTGGATTTCTGTTCGTACACCCATGCTGTACCAAAAGTCAACATCAGGCAGTTCAAATGGTGGATACGTTCGTGCGCTGTTTGCAGACGGATATTAATACGCTGCAACACTTCTTCTGCAAAGGGAGAAGAAAAATCACCATGATGCATCGAGCTATGCCAGCACTCACGAAAGAAAAACAGGTCTTCTTCTTTATACAGTCTGCCCGTCACCAACTCACGCAAAGCTGTTGAAACAGACAAAGGATTATAAAGAACCCCAAATGGATTGACATCCGGACGAAATCTGGCATCCGCAAGCAGTGCACCGATGTTGGTGGCAAAGCAGGAACCCATCAACAGAAGTTCGTCCGCCTGAGTAAAACGGGGCAGATCGGAAGGTAATTCAACAGGGGTAGAAAAGTTCATACGTTTACATCATCATATTCTTCCGGATAGAGAATTTCACGATAGCCATTGCCTGAATGGAAGCAAAGGGAACATCCATCGGTTCATGGTGCGGATTATAACTCACAAGTTTAATGCAACCCTCCTGCTCCGAACGGTTCACATACTTCACTGCCAGATACTCATCGCCATCAATATCGAATGAGACTAGATACATTTCACCATAAATGACATTGCTGAAGCTGTTCATTTCCTTGAAACCTACAATATCTCCCGATTTCAGGATGGGATACATACTGTCCCCACTAATATAAAGGGCACCGTCGCATACGGGAATACTAGGTATTTGTATTCTTCCCATCACAAACTGGTGCTTATTGGCAAGCAATGTACGCAGATTAGCGGCAGCAGTAATGTCGTACAGCACTACACTGCGGTCTTTCATCGCATCCGGCGTTTTGGAATTGTGTATTATCTCAACATTACCTGTCGCCAGTTCGCTATAACAACTTTGTAAATGACTTACAGGGGTTCCCTTCCCTAACAGCAACCAGTTATAATCCACATCCTTCATCTTGCTCAGCAATAACGGGAAGTCGGTGCTGTTTCGTGCAATCCAGTTACTAAGTGTAGAACGCGACACACCCAGATAGGCAGCCAGATCAGCATCTGTTTTGAAGTTCAATACACGCTTGGCACGCTTCACGATGTCCGCTACATTAAAAAAGATATCCTTTTCCATATTTATTTATATAAATAAGTTCTAATGTTGCCTTCAACATACATTTATGCATTTTTTTAATGCAAAAGTCAATATATGATGTTTTCCATACGAAAACGAAGTTATACATTACAGCAACAAAACTAATCAATTTGTTTTAAAGGGGCAAATAAAAGTAAGGGAAACAATACCGGCACTATAACAGAATATCTTTCCCACTACGAGTGAAAGTATTTCCCACTACGACTGAAGGCACCTCCCACTACGACTGAAGGTACTTCCCACTACGACTGAACGAGTGTTTCAGTACGACTAAATCGAGTGGCACACCCATCCTCTTATCAGACAACAGCTTAGAGGGAATTTATGGCTTTTGGCACATGATATCCGTCCCAGGCATATTCTTCGGTATAACTATCGAATGCAGGAGTTTCCGTAATGCACGCTTGTGCAAAAAGCCCGGCAATTTCCGCCTGTTCTGCCGGTGAGAGTCCACGTTCCTTGTGCAGGATACGGTAATAAGTGGGTTTTGGAAAGAGAGTACGAATCATCCCTTTCAACAGCAACGCTTTCTTATAGGGGATGTTATCAAAGAGGGTACTGATGCCCCAGGCATAACGAAGTTTCACAGTGCTTCGGAAGTAAGGACACTGACCGGCATCCATAGGATAATTGGCAGGATTCACCGTTACAATACTCTTCACACTTTGCGGCACATGCAACGTAACAAGATGGCGCAGGCAACTTTCACTTCGCTCACAATCAGGGTTAAGACAGTGGAGGTAATTTAAAGGCACCGAATCATAATTAAAGCAGTCTTCCATGATATTCTGTTTTTGAGGGGACAAATGTAGTGAATCTATTCTGACGGAACAATCCAAAGAAGAAGAGTTCTCGAAATATTAAGATAAAAAAGGAGAAGAACTAATGTTAAAGCGGCAAGGATTCATATTTTTCCCCCAAAAAGGGAATACCTTCCGTTTTCTTTTACTAATTTTGCAATTTGTAATCCTCAGAACAGAGATGAAGACAGAACCAACAACATATAACTTGCTAAATTCTATTTCTGATCCCGAAGATCTGCGTAAACTGAGCGTTGATCAGCTTCCGGAAATTTGCAAAGAATTGCGGCAGGACATTATTAAAGAAGTTTCGTGCAACCCGGGACACTTTGCAGCCAGTTTGGGGACGGTAGAACTGACCGTCGCCTTGCATTACGTGTTCAATACTCCTTACGACCGCATCGTGTGGGACGTAGGCCATCAGGCGTATGGCCATAAGATACTGACCGGACGTCGGGAAACATTCTCCACAAACCGGAAATTCAAAGGGATCCGCCCTTTCCCTTCTCCCGATGAAAGCGATTATGACACTTTCACTTGCGGACATGCTTCGAACTCCATTTCAGCGGCTCTCGGCATGGCGGTAGCGGCAGAAGAAAAAGGAGAAAAAGACCGCCATGTGGTTGCCGTAATTGGCGATGGCAGCATGAGCGGCGGACTGGCATTCGAAGGATTGAACAATGCCTCAGCAAGTTCCAACAACCTGCTTATCATTCTGAACGATAACGAGATGGCGATAGACCGCAGTGTAGGCGGCATGAAGCAATATCTCTTCAACCTGACCACCTCAAACCGATACAACCAGCTCCGCTTCAAAGTATCCAAGATGCTGTTCAAAGTGGGCATTCTCAACGAAGATCGCCGTAAAGCACTTATCCGCTTTGGAAACAGCCTGAAATCAATAGCTGCCCAACAACAGAATATCTTCGAAGGAATGAATATCCGCTACTTCGGCCCCATCAACGGACACGATGTGAAGAACATCGCACGTATCCTGCGGGACATCAAAGATATGAAGGGACCGAAAATCCTGCACCTGCACACCATTAAGGGGAAAGGCTTCGAACCTGCCGAGAAGGCTCCGGGCATTTGGCATGCACCGGGAAAGTTCGATCCCGAAACGGGTGAACGCTTTACAGCGGATACACACAACCTGCCACCGCTGTATCAGGACGTTTTCGGTGAAACCTTGGTGGAACTTGCCGAAAAGAATCCACGCATCGTCGGCGTCACTCCCGCCATGCCTACAGGGTGTTCCATGAATATGCTGATGCAGGCAATGCCCGACCGTGCTTTTGACGTAGGCATTGCCGAAGGACATGCAGCTACTTTCTCAGGTGGTATGGCCAAAGAAGGGATGCAACCTTTCTGCAACATCTATTCGTCATTCATGCAACGTGCTTACGACAATGTCATTCATGATATCGCCATACTCAAACTCCCCGTTGTGCTCTGCCTGGATCGTGCCGGGCTGGTAGGAGAAGACGGACCGACCCACCACGGCGTGTTCGACCTGGCCTACTTCCGCCCTATCCCCAACCTGACAATTTCCTCGCCCATGAACGAGCACGAGCTGCGCCACCTCATGTACACGGCACAGCTGCCGGACAAAGGTCCGTTCGTTATCCGCTACCCCCGTGGGCGCGGTGTGCTCAAGGATTGGAAATGCTCGTTGGAAGAAATCCCGGTTGGCAAAGGACGCAAGCTGAAGGACGGTAAAGATATGGCAGTCGTTACCCTCGGCCCGATAGGGAACATTGCCGCAAAGGCCATCGAACGGGCGGAAAAAGAAAAAGACATCTCAATAGCACATTACGACCTGCGTTTCCTCAAGCCACTGGACGAGGAGATGCTCCACGAAATAGGACGCTCATTTTCCCGCATCATCACCATTGAAGACGGCATACGGAAAGGCGGCATGGGGACTGCCATCCTGGAATTTATGTCGGACAACGAATATACACCACACGTACACCGCATAGGAGTACCGGACAAGTTTGTAGAACATGGCACGATACAGGAATTGTATCATCTGTGTGGCATGGATGAGGAAGGAATCTTAGAGGCCATAAACATAAATTGTCATGACAAAGAAAGAAGCAATAAAGATATTTGAGGAGAAAAAAGTACGTACGGCTTGGGATGACGAGACGGAGGAATGGTATTTCTCAATAGTAGATGTAGTAAGCATTCTTACCGAAAGTGTTGACGGTAGGAAATATTGGAATAAGCTTAAACAACGATTAAAAGAGGAAGGAAATGAAACGGTGACAAACTGTCACCAGTTAAAAATGCTGTCAGCAGACGGTAAGATGCGTTTCACAGACGTTACCACTACTGAGCAAATGTTTCGCCTCATTCAATCCATCCCTTCCCCCAAAGCTGAACCCTTCAAGCTCTGGATGGCTCAAACTGCCAAAGAGCGGCTGGATGAAATGCAGGACCCTGCAAAAGAGGTTCTGAGATTAGAACAAAACAAGGATAAGAGTAATAAAGAGCAATGAAAATTATTATTGCCGGTGCCGGCGCAGTAGGCACACACTTGGCAAAATTGTTGTCTCGCGAGAAGCAGGACATCATATTGATGGACGACAATGAAGAGAGGTTGAGTACGCTTAGTTCCAACTTCGATTTAATGACGGTCACGGCATCGCCTACCTCCATTCAGGGATTGAAAGAAGTGGGGGCTAGAGATGCTGACCTGTTTATAGCCGTCACTCCCGATGAGAGCCGTAACATGACCGCATGTATGCTGGCCACCAACCTCGGTGCAAAAAAGACCGTTGCCCGTATTGACAATTACGAGTATCTCCTGCCTAAGAACAAGGATTTTTTCAAGAAACTGGGTGTTGACTCATTGATTTACCCTGAAATGCTTGCCGCTAAAGAAATCGTATCTTCCATACGTATGAGTTGGGTGCGCCAATGGTGGGAATTCTGTGGCGGATCGCTGATACTTATCGGTACCAAGATGCGTGAAAAAGCGGAAATACTGGATATTCCTCTGCACCAGCTTGCCGAAACAGACAAGCCCTATCACGTAGTAGCCATCAAACGCTGCAACGAAACACTGATTCCGCGCGGTGACGATGTAATCAAACTGCATGACATCGTTTACTTCACCACTACCCGCAAGTATGTACCTTATATACGTAAGATAGCCGGAAAGGAAGATTATGCCGACGTACGCAACGTAATGATCATGGGTGGAAGCCGTATTGCCGTACGAACCGCCCAATATGTACCCGACTATATGCAGGTGAAGATCATAGACAATGACTTGAACCGTTGCAACCGCCTGACAGAACTTCTTGATGATAAGGTTATGATTATCAACGGGGACGGACGCGATATGGATCTGCTTATCGAAGAAGGTCTGAAGAACACAGAAGCCTTCGTAGCCTTGACGGAAAACTCGGAAACAAACATTCTTTCCTGCCTTGCCGCCAAACGTATGGGCGTCAGCAAGACAGTGGCGGAAGTAGAAAATATAGATTATATAGGTATGGCAGAGAGCCTCGACATCGGTACGGTAATCAATAAGAAGATGATTACCGCCAGCCACATCTATCAGATGATGCTGGATGCTGACGTCAGTAACGTAAAATGCCTGACCTTTGCCAATGCCGACGTTGCAGAGTTCACCGTGAAAGCCGACTCTAAAATTACCAAACACCAGGTTAAGGACCTCGGGCTGCCGAAGGGAACCACTATCGGCGGATTGATCCGACAGGGCGAAGGAGTCGTAGTGACAGGTAATACACAAATTCTGCCGGGCGATCACGTAGTTGTATTCTGCCTAAGCATGATGATTAAGAAGATTGAGAAGTACTTTAATTAAATGAAGAACTAAAAAAAGAACATTCTTCATTCATATGATATGATTAATTTCAAGACAGTTATACGGATTATCGGTATCCTCCTATTGCTGGAGACGGTGATGCTATTGCTTTGCTCGGGCGTTTCATTCTATTATCAGGATGAAGCGTTGGTAGATTTCTGGGTATCAGCAGGTATTACGGCAGGCGCCGGACTACTCCTGGCAGCCATGGGCAAAGGCGGTGACCGCCAACTGACACGCAGGGACGGATATGTACTCGTCAGCTTTGCCTGGGTAGCCTTCTCGCTTTTCGGTATGCTACCGTTCTACATCAGTGGATATATACCCAGCATTACCAACGCCTTCTTTGAAACGATGTCCGGCTTCAGCAGCACAGGCGCTACAATATTGGATGACATCGAAGCACTCCCCCACGGTCTGCTTTTTTGGCGCAGCATGACACAATGGATAGGCGGCTTGGGTATTATCATGTTCACCATCGCCATTCTTCCGATATTCGGTGTCAGCGGTTTACAAGTGTTTGCTGCCGAAGCCAGCGGACCTACACATGACAAAGTGCATCCGCGCATCGGTATCACAGCCAAATGGATCTGGAGCATTTATGCTGGTATCACCTGTATCCTTGTCGCCCTGCTGATGCTGGGGGGAATGGACTGGTTCGACAGTGTCTGCCATGCCTTTGCCACTACAGGCACAGGTGGATTCTCCACCAAGCAAGCCAGTGTAGCTTACTACCAATCACCCTATATTGAATATGTAATATCCATCTTCATGTTCATATCCGGTATCAACTTCACGTTACTGCTGTTCTTTGTCAACCGAAAGTTCAAGAAAGTTATCCACGATGCTGAGTTAAAGTGGTATTTCTGGTCGGTAGTATTATTTACCGGCCTGATCGCAGTGATACTTTATTATTCCAACCCCATAGGCATGGAAGATGCATTCCGCAAGTCACTGTTTCAGGTGATTTCACTGCACACTTCCACCGGATTCGCCACGGACGACTATATGTTGTGGCCCGCCGTGACGTGGGGTTTACTGACCATCGTCATGCTGATGGGTGCCTGTGCAGGAAGCACAACGGGTGGTCTTAAATGTATCCGTATGGTAATCCTCGGCAAAGTGGCCCGCAATGAATTTAAACATATCCTCCACCCTAACGCAATACTTCCGGTACGTATCAACAAGCAGGTGATTTCCCCCTCCATACAATCTACAGTACTGGCTTTCTGCTTTATATATGCAGTAATCATTATCATTAGCGTATTGATTATGATGGGAATGGGTATTGGTTTTGTAGAATCCGTGGGGTGTGTCGTATCCAGTATCGGCAACATGGGGCCCGGGCTAGGAGAAACCGGTCCCGCCTTCTCATGGAATGCACTACCCGATGTGGCGAAGTGGTTAATGGCTTTCCTTATGTTGCTGGGACGCCTGGAATTATTTACCGTATTATTACTTTTCACTCCGGAATTCTGGAGAAGAAGTTGATATAAGGCAAAAAAGTGCTAAAAAGAAACTTATTTGCCATCTCTATATAACAAAATAGCCAATATTTGTTATACATTTGCAGCCGAATGAAAAAGTAGTTGAATGAAACAGTGCATAAAATACTTTATGATTATCCTACTCGGCGTATTATTGTACGACGGTGCAGCTCAGGCGGCGGGTATATCGTGCACTTTGATAAGTAACGATAGCGAGCGTTGTTTCCTTTCTCAAGCTCCTACCTCACATCAGCAAAACATTCGTAATATATATAATCATTTCTCGTCCATGCCCTTATATATGGACAATGTGGACAGCACACAGGTGCCCGGCAACAAGAGTTTTTTCATTTTGCTGAATTACTTCCGGATGTACTGGCTGGCCGATTCGCCGAGTAGCAATCCGTTGTTGCATTCCGCTTTCTATCCTGTGCCCGATCCGCTCTCCTATTATGTATTCGGGCTGAGAAAGATAATCATTTGATAAACTAAGTCAGGCAAGTTCTACAGGCTTGCCAAGGTCCGTCGAAGGCAATTCAGAGGTATTGCTACCTTCGACCAACTATCCTATTATATACATCTAAAAGTTAATTAGATTTATGAACTTTACTTTGTTAGTAGTCGTCTTGCTGACGGCAATTGCTTTCGTGGGTATTGTTATCGCGTTGTCTAAGGCGATATCACCCCGTTCGTACAATCCACAGAAGATGGAAGCGTACGAGTGCGGTATTCCTACCCGTGGTAAATCATGGATGCAGTTCCGGGTGGGTTACTATCTATTTGCCATCCTGTTTCTGATGTTCGACGTGGAGACGGTATTTCTGTTTCCATGGGCAGTCATTGCCCGCGACCTGGGAATAGCGGGATTGCTTAGTATCTTATTTTTCTTACTTATCCTGGTATTAGGACTTGCCTACGCATGGCGGAAAGGAGCATTGGAATGGAAAGAATAAAAAAGCCTAAAATAAAGTCTATCCCGTATGAAGAATTTACGGATAATGAAACGTTGGAGAAACTCGTTCGCGAACTTAATGCCGGAGGTGCCAATGTCGCCCTCGGCGTACTGGACGATTTCATCAACTGGGGACGCAGCAATTCGCTGTGGCCGCTTACGTTTGCAACAAGCTGTTGCGGTATCGAGTTCATGGCACTGGGTGCCGCGCGCTATGACATGGCGCGTTTCGGATTTGAAGTAGCCCGTGCCAGTCCGCGCCAGGCAGATATGATTATGGTGTGCGGAACTATCACAAATAAGATGGCGCCTGTACTGAAACGCCTATACGACCAGATGCCGGACCCGAAATACGTGGTTGCCGTGGGTGGATGCGCCGTTAGCGGCGGACCGTTCAAGAAATCCTATCATGTAGTGAATGGAGTAGATAAGATTCTGCCGGTAGATGTGTACATCCCGGGATGCCCCCCTCGTCCGGAAGCGTTCTACTACGGCATGATGCAGTTACAGCGCAAAGTGAAGATAGAGAAATTCTTCGGCGGAGTGAACCGGAAGGAACCGAAACCGGATAGTGACGAGTGATGAGCTACAATAACGAAACATAATCAAAATATGGATAATATACGATTTATAAAACCTACGGACTTGCATGCCGAAATGCTCCGCCTGCGCCAAGAGCAGCAGATGGACTTTCTGGAATGCCTGACCGGTATGGACTGGGGAGAAACAACCGACAAGGATACGCCGGATACACCGCGTGGTTTAGGAGTGGTTTATCATCTGGAATCCACCACTACCGGAGAACGTTTAGTCGTACGTACCGCTACCTTGGACCGCGAGAATGCCGAGTTACCCAGTGTCAGTGACATCTGGAAAGCAGCAGATTTCCTGGAGCGTGAAGTATACGATTTCTACGGCATCATCTTCATTGGACATCCCGACATGCGCCGCCTCTACCTGCGTAACGACTGGGTAGGATACCCTATGCGTAAGGACAATGATCCGGAAAAGGACAATCCGCTACGTATGGACAATGAAGAAACCATTGATACCACTACCGAACTGGCACTTAACCCGGATGGTACAATAAAGAATAAAGAACTGGTACTCTTCGGAGACGAAGAATATGTTGTGAACATCGGTCCGCAACACCCTGCCACGCACGGTGTAATGCGTTTCCGTGTATCACTGGAAGGTGAAACCATCGAGAAGATAGATGCCAACTGCGGCTACATCCACCGGGGCATCGAGAAGATGTGCGAAAGCCTCACCTACCCGCAGACATTGGCACTGACTGACCGTCTGGATTATCTGGGCGCACATCAGAACCGTCACGCCCTTTGTGCATGCATCGAGCAGGCTATGGGCATTGAAGTAAGCGACCGTGTGAAGTATATCCGTACCATCATGGACGAATTGCAGCGCATAGACTCTCACTTGCTGTTCTACTCTTGTCTCGCAATGGACCTTGGTGCTTTGACCGCGTTCTTCTATGGTTTCCGCGACCGCGAGAAGATACTCGACATCTTCGAGGAAACTTGCGGCGGACGCCTTATTATGAACTACAACACTATCGGTGGTGTGCAGGCCGATCTGCATCCCAACTTCCAGAAACGAGTGAAAGAGTTTATCCCCTACCTGCGTGGCATCATCCACGAATATCATGAGGTGTTCACAGGCAATATCATCGCCCTGCAACGTCTGAAAGGCGTAGGAGTACTGAGCCGTGAAGATGCCATCGCTTTCGGAGCTACAGGTGGTACAGGACGTGCCAGCGGCTGGGCTTGCGATGTCCGTAAACGCCATCCCTACGGAGTATACGACAAAGTGGACTTCAAAGAAATCGTTTATACCGAAGGCGACTCCTGGGCACGCTACATGGTTCGTATGGACGAAATCATGGAAAGTATGAATATCCTTGAACAACTTATTGATAACATCCCCGAAGGCCCATATCAGGAAAAGATGAAACCCATCATCCGTGTACCCGAAGGACAGTATTATACTGCCGTAGAAGGTAGCCGTGGTGAGTTCGGCGTCTTCCTGGAAAGCCATGGCGACAAGACTCCGTACCGTCTGCATTTCCGTTCCACGGGATTACCGCTGGTAAGCACCGTAGATACCATTTGCCGCGGAGCAAAGATTGCCGACCTGATTGCAATCGGGGGAACGCTGGATTACGTAGTGCCAGATATTGATAGGTAAAGGAAGGTACAATTTACAATGTACAATGTACAATTTAGCTACGCATGAGTAGTCGGTTGATGCATTGCCATTGTAAAGTGCCTCGTAAATTGTAAATTGTAAATTGTAAATTACAAGATGTTTGACTTTAGTATAGTAACCAACTGGATACACCAGACGCTAACTTCCCTGATGCCGGAAGGTCTGGCGATATTCCTCGAATGTGTAGTGATAGGCGTGTGCATCATTCTGATGTATGCCGTACTCGCCATCATTCTGATTTACATGGAGCGCAAGATATGTGCTTTCTTCCAGTGTCGTCTCGGTCCGAACCGTGTAGGTAAATGGGGTAGTATTCAGGTCATCTGCGACGTGTTGAAGATGCTGACCAAAGAAATCTTCACTCCGAAAGCTGCCGACCGCTTCCTCTACAACCTGGCACCGTTCATGGTGATCATAGCTTCATTTCTGACATTTGCCTGCCTCCCTATTAATAAAGGTATGGAAGTGCTGAATTTCAATGTAGGTGTATTCTTCCTGCTGGCAGCATCCAGTATAGGTGTATTAGGTATTCTGCTGGCCGGTTGGGGATCTAACAACAAATTTTCATTGATCGGAGCCATGCGAAGCGGAGCACAGATTATCTCGTACGAGTTGTCTGTAGGACTGAGTATATTAACTATGGTAGTGCTGATGGGTACGATGCAGTTCTCTGAAATTGTAGAAGGACAGGCTGACGGATGGTTCATCTTCAAAGGACACATTCCGGCAGTGATCGCTTTCGTTATCTACCTGATAGCCGGAAATGCAGAGTGTAACCGTGGGCCGTTCGACTTGCCGGAAGCAGAAAGCGAACTGACGGCAGGATACCACACCGAATATAGCGGTATGCACTTCGGTTTCTTCTATCTGGCCGAATATCTGAACCTGTTTATTGTAGCCAGCGTGGCTGCCACCATCTTCTTGGGCGGCTGGATGCCGCTTCATATTGTAGGACTGGATGGCTTCAACGCCATAATGGATTATATTCCGGGCTTCATCTGGTTCTTCGGCAAGGCATTCTTCGTAGTATTCCTGCTGATGTGGATTAAATGGACATTCCCCCGCTTGCGTATCGACCAGATCCTGGCATTGGAATGGAAGTATCTGGTACCTATCTCAATGGTAAACCTCATTCTGATGGTACTGATTGTTGTATTTAAACTGCACTTTTAGATTATGAAAACATACAGTTATTTTGGCGGACTGATGCACGGCATCGGTTCTTTGCTGACGGGTATGAAAACTACCATGACCGTCTTCTGCCGCCGGAAAGTGACAGAGCAATACCCGGAGAATCGTGCGACACTGGAGATGTTCGACCGTTTCCGCGGGACGCTGACCATGCCGCACAATGACCGGAATGAACACCATTGTATAGCGTGCGGGCTGTGCCAGATAGCATGTCCCAACGATACCATCAAGGTAACAAGTGAAATGATAGAGACTGAGGACGGCAAAAAAAAGAAGATATTGGCAAAGTATGAATACGACCTCGGTTCGTGCATGTTTTGCCAACTTTGTGTCACAGCTTGTCCGCACGATGCGATTACGTTTGCTACAGACTTTGAGCATGCGGTGTTCGACCGTACAAAACTGGTGAAGACGTTGAACCATCCGGGCAGTCACGTAGAAGAGAAAAAGAAACCCGCTGCTCCCCAAAGTGAAGCAACAAAGTAATTTGTAATTAAGTAATTTGTAATTCAAGAATATGGAAATAACCCTTGAAACCGTAGTATTCTACTTTCTGGCAGTGTTCATCAGCGTATGTTCCATTCTCACTGTGACTACACGCCACATGGTACGCTCGGCAACGTATCTGCTGTTCACGCTTTTCGGCACGGCAGGCATCTACTTCCTGCTGGGCTACACATTTCTAGGCTCGGTACAAATCATGGTTTATGCCGGCGGTATTGTCGTACTCTACGTCTTCTCCATCCTGCTGACCAGTGGCGAAGGAGACCGTACTACCAAGTTAAAACGTAGCAAACTGTTGGCTGGTCTAGGTGCAACCGTAGGTGGTGCCATCATCGTAGTATTCATTACGTTGAAACATAAATTCCTCGTTACTACCGATCTTGTACCGCTGGAAATCAACATCAAGACTATCGGACACTCTATGCTGAGTAGTGACAAATTCGGTTATCTGCTTCCCTTCGAGGCAGTCAGCATCCTGTTGCTGGCGTGTATCGTAGGTGGGTTGGTGATTGCACGTAAACGCTAAATACAATTGATTATGATTCACATGGAATATTATCTGATAGTTTCGGCTATCATGTTTTTCGCCGGTATCTACGGGTTCTTCACCCGCCGCAACACACTGGCGATACTTATCAGCATCGAGTTGATACTGAATGCTACGGATATCAACTTCGCAGTGTTCAACCGTTTCCTTTTCCCTGACGGAATGGAAGGGTATTTCTTTGCCCTGTTCTCCATTGCCATCTCGGCCGCCGAAACGGCAGTAGCTATCGCGATTATGATCAACATCTACCGCAATATACGAAGTATCCAGGTTAATAAGCTGGACGAATTGAAATGGTAGAATCAGTACAGTATCAATAATAGAATAAAAAAGAAAAGAATATGGAATATACAATCTTCATTCTCCTGCTTCCCCTCCTCTCCTTCCTTGTATTGGGGATTGGCGGCAAATGGATGACGCACCGGACGGCAGGCATCATCGGTACCACGGTATTGGCTGGGGGAGGGGGGTTTTGCTCCGCCACCGGTAAAGAGG